>JAABUL010002312.1_pt1 | contig 32040 bp, 35 predicted proteins | sample 5559151 | NCBI WGS metagenome assembly JAABUL01 (sample SAMN10711876, study PRJNA513368) | rock metagenome | isolation source: Antarctica rocks | place: Antarctica: Victoria Land, Pudding Butte sud
TATGGGAGTTAATTATGGGAGTTAATTATGGGAGTTAATTATGGGAGTTAATTACGTGTAGACACACCTATGGGAAATTAGTACTATGGTGGTGACCCCAAACGGGTTGCCCCATATGGGCTAGTACCAGTCACCATTCATCTCCTAGGAGGAGGGCACATGATTCGAACTCTCGCTCGCCTTGCCGTCGCCGTCGCCGCCGCCGCCGCTATTGCTGTTGGTGCCCAAAGCGGTGCCAAGCTCGCCGTCATGCACGTCGACGGTGTCTCGCAGTCACATATTGTCGCCGTCATGCACGTCGATAGTGCGCATGTCGCCCCCGACGTCATGCACGTCGATTAACTCAAATCGCGCGCGACATAAAGAGCGGCGGGGGAGGTGTAGGTTAACGACCTACACCTCCCCCGCCGCTCTTTATGTCGCGCGCTCAACATACCCCTCGTATGGGGATAGTCGAAAGTACCTGAGGGTGGCTATCATCGTTTGTCGATAGGGCCGATACCTATACCATGGAACTGTCGCCCGACTATTTCCCCGACGAGTTGCGCATGGGCTGGCGCGAGGCACGCGAACTGCGCCGCGACATCGACCAGGAACCGGAGTCCTACCGCGTCGTGCGCCTCATGCAACCGGAGGGCTCGCCCTATTGGGAGATCGAAGTTGAACATCGACCGACCGGCGAACTATTCTGTGTGCGGTGGTGGGCCGCGTGGGTCGAGCGGGTACGGACGGACGCGGGGTATTGACGCTATGCTCCCTTTCAGCGCAGGCGTCGTTGCTATCAGGATGAGAACACGGCAGTTGGGTAGACCTCGACGCGCTGGTCAACCCTATACCTTATACCCGATGCCCGACAACCCTCTTGATGCGCTGCAACCCTGTCACGCACACAACTGGGCGCGTTACCCGACCTAGACGCGATCGGGGACGACTTGACTCCCCCATTCGGGGACGGCACACAAGCCGAGAAACAGGATGCACTTAGTCGATGATCCACGATACCTACCACGACGGCGTCTCGCGACCAAAGGTCCGCAAGGTGAGGGCCAGGCGTCCGCGCTCACGGCTGATCGCGGAACGTGACGGTGACGCGGCCACCCGTCGTCGTCGCCCCGCGCACAGGTCTTGGGAGGGGACCGCCGCCGGCACCGCCAGCACGACCCGCGCGCCTCCTGAGCGACCACCGCACTGCCCCCACCCTCCCTCATGGGTCGTGGCCGTGGAGCGCCGTGTCATCGGCGTCGTCCCGTCGCGTTTGCGATACTGGAGGGAGGGGGAAGGCGCGATGGGCGATAGGATGAGCGACGATCGCCGGGACAATGGGGGCGGCGGCGACGACAACGACGAGGTGGACCTGGACACGCCGTTGCCAGCCGGGCAACAGGGCTTAGAGGACGTGGCCTGGTGGTGGATTGAGGCCACCGCCGACGCCGTCGACCCCACGCTGGACGACCAGGCCGCCATCGCCGAGGACTGGCTCACCGCCGGCCTCGTCGCCCTCGCCTGCGTCGTCGTCCGCGCCGTCACCCCCGGCGCGACGTACCGCGACCTGCTCACGTATCTGCGCGCCACTTCTTTGCGCGACCTGACGACTGAGGCCGCCGCCCTCGTCCCCGAGGAAACCGCACCCTTCGTCCACATCACGTTGCAGGACTTCACGAATCACGACGTGCTCGCCTGGATCGAGGAGACCATGAACCGGCGTCACGCGCGGATCGACGCATTATGAGGGGAACACCGGCATGAGGGCGGCCGACGCGTCGGCCGCCGGTCAGCGGGCCGGGCTGGAACGAGCGCGCCGCCGTGGCGCTTCTCGTCGTCGTCGCGGGGCACCTCCTCGCCGCCGAGCCCACGTCGGCAGCCCGTCCGCTCACCCCCGACCGTCTAGCCCGCGTCGTTGCCGGCCACGACCTCCCCGCGCTCATCGCCGCCCTGGCGAACAGCCCTGGTGGCCCGGTATGCCACGGCGCCCAGCAGCTGCGCCGCCTCATCCGCGCCGGCCTGGCCGGCGTCTACCAGCGCGTCCTCCCCGGCCTCCCCATCGCCCTTGCCGATCCCTTCTTTCGCCTCGCCCTCGCCAAAGCTGCCGCCAAAGCCGGCCTCGATCTCTTCCCGTCACACCCGACGGGGCGCGGATAGAGCGCCATGGTCGCTCTGCGCATGGCGTCATGCTCCTCCCCTGCCCGCGCAGCGTGGCGTCATTGTCGTGTGAGTACCCCCAGAGGCTCCACATCGGGGGGAGCCATCCGTCACGCTAGCACCAACGCGATGGCCCCCGATGGCGCCCTTCTTTCGGCACAGCCACCCCAACCGATGTCACGCTCCATCACATTCATGCGCATAATGTGCTATATTGGGTGCGTATGTGCGTCGATGTAGCCGCGCCTATGTGGATAGGTCCTTGACAGAGTGTGATCGCCCGCGAAGGATAACCCCTTATGACCGTGCCCGCCCGTACCGCCCGCCACGCCCTCCGCCTCGCCGGAGGCGCCGTCCTCGCCGCCGCCCTGTTGCTTGCCCTGGCCCGCGGCCCTGCGGCCCATGCCTACGACTTCTGCCGCTCCGACCCGGCCGTGCTCCTCTCCGACGGGGCGACCGTGGACCTGAGCGCCGACATCGCCGACAACCTCGCCGACGTGCAGGGCGTCAGCTACACCCTGCACATCCCCGTAGGGACACACGTCCTGGGCTGGGTCGGCACGGATGGCCTGATGGGCCTGCGCGAGTCGTTCCAGGCCCTGGCCGACGCCGCGCCGGGCGCCTACGCGAGCGTCACGGTGGTCACGACGGCCACGTCGCACGTCGCCGTGACCGCGCACACGCAGGTGGTCGTTGGTCTCGCGACGACGCTGGGCGCGGCCCTGGGGTGGGACCGGCAGCCCCTACAGGTGCGGGTGCCGGCGTCATCCTAGCCGGGCGCAGGTGGGCGCGCCCGGCTAGGACGACGCCGCGTGGGCGCGGCCACCGTGAGACACGGAGCAGAAAGGTGTCGCCGAGGATGGCCGACATACTCCCGACCGAGGGCGCGGGGCGACGCGCCCACCCGCGCCCCCCTGTCTCCCAACCCCTCCTCGGCGTCGTGCTGGCGGCGCTGGGCCTGGCCGGCCTCGCGCTGGCCTGGCGCGTCGCCCCACCCCCGCTCGACCCACCCGCCCTCGCCCTTGCGGCGGCCCTGGGCGCGGCGGTCGTGGCCGCGAAGCTCGCTCCGGTCCACCTCGCCCGCAGCGTCAAGCTCTCCCTCCAGCCGCTCCCCCTTGTCCTGCTCGTCGCGGTCGTCCCGCCGCCCCTGGCGGCGGCCAGCGCCGGCCTCGCGCTCCTGCTCGGTGAGTTCGCGCAACGCCGCGCCAAGGGCTCGCGGCCGAGCGACATCGCCAGCGCCATCGGGCGCTGGACCATCGTCGCCCTCCTGGCCGGCCTCGTCGCGCACCTCCGCCTGGCGCCGCCCGCGTCGGTGGGGGTGCGCGGCCTGGCGGCTCACCTCCCCGTGGTCCTGGCCGCCGCGACGCTCTACACCGGTGATACGCTCACCGTCGCCCTTGAGGTGGGGACGGCGACGGGCGAGGCGCCGGCGCGCCTCGTGCGGATGCTCGTACGCGAGGGCGGCGCGGTGGAGGGCGCACTCTACCTCGTCGGTATCCTCGGCGCGCTCCTGGCCCCGCGCGACGCCTGGGCGCTCGTCCTGCTGCTGCCGCCCGCCCTGCTGTTCCGCCACCTCCTCCGGCGCAGCCTGGAGCTGCAGGAGCAGACGCGCTCCCTCTTGGAGAACCTCGCCGACACCGTCGACCTGCGCGACCCCTCTACCGGCGGCCATAGCCGGCGCGTCACGGCGTTTACGGCGCAGGCCCTGGCCGCCCTTGACGTGCGCGGGCCGGAGGCCACCCTGATCGTCGCCGCCGCGCGCGTGCACGACCTGGGCAAGATCGCCACCCCCGACGCCGTCCTGTGCAAGCCCGGCCCGCTCGACGACGCCGAGCACGCCGCGATGCGCGCGCACGCCGCGGGCGGCGCCGCCTTCCTCGCGCGCTACTCCGACTTCCGCCGCGGGGCCGCCGTCGTGCGCCACCACCACGAGCGCCTCGACGGCCTGGGCTACCCCGACGGCCTGCGCGGCGACGCCATCCCCTTCGGCGCGCGCGTGATCGCGGTCGCCGACAGCTTCGACGCCATGACCAGCGACCGCCCCTATCGCGCGGGGATGCCCCCCGCCGTCGCGGCCGCGCGCCTCGTCGCGGGACGCGGGACGCAGTGGGACCCCGCCGTCGTGGACGCCTTCCTCGCGTGCGTTGTCCCCGCGCTCCCGGCAGCGCCGGCGCCGCCCGCCGCGCCGCCGGAGGAGGGGCATCCGCCGCCATGAGCAGGGGGGAGCGGCCCCTGACCCGGCGGGGGCGGGCGCACACCCGCGCCGTGATCGATCTCCGGTACGGGGACGTAGACATAGCGACAGTGGTAAACATAGCGACAGAAGAAACGGACGGCGGTCGGTGGACGGTGGGGGAGGTGTCGACGTCAGGGATCTCGCCCCTCGCCCCCCCGGCGCACGAGAGGAACGGAGGGAGCGATGGACGGAGCGATGGACGGAGCGATGGATGGAGACGCCGCGCAGGCGTTGCGGCAGCGGGTGGAGAGGACACCCGGATTCGCCGTGCGACGCGCGCGTCGTCTCCACTCGTCGCCGTGGTGTGAGGTGGAGGTGGAGGACCAGCGGACCGGTGCGCGCGTCGCCCTGCGGTCCGTCGCCGCCTGGGAGGACTACCTGGCCGCGCATCCACCGGCGGTGGACGGCACGCGCGACTGACCCCGACGCCGCAGGAGCAGGTTGCGGGCGTCGTCATGCGCCCCCGACCGTCCACCATGGGTCGTGCCGGCGCCCGTGGCCGCGTCGGCCGCGCGAAGGGGCGCGTGTAGGCGTCCTCCCGGATCGTCGGCGACCTCCGCGCCCCGGCGGCCCGGTGCGTCCCCGTCACGGCGTGGCGTCGGACGACGCGACCGTCCAGAGCGACGCCTCCAGCCAGGGGCCGCCCGCGCCCACGGGCAACGGGCGGCCCACGTCGTCGCCCTGCGCCCGGTCGCACTCCAGCGCCGCGCGGCGGTCCCACGTCGCCCGATCCTCGCCCCCCTCCACCGTGACGCGCAGCCCCAAGCTGTGCCCCGGGCCGCTCGTGGAGGCCACGCTGGCGCCGTCGGCCGCGCCCGTCGCCAGCGTGGCGACGCACGAGCGGTCGCTCTCGCGTTCATCCACGGGCAAGCGCGTGAGGTCGGCCAGCGACGAGTAGCCCGCCCCATCGTCGTCTACGGCGACCCGTACGCCCCGCGCCGCACGGCGCGCGCCACGTCGGCTAGCAGCGTGGTCTTGGTCACCTCCACACGGGTTCCATCCCCTGCGGGGCGCGCGGGCCAGCGACGGCGGCGGGCCGTTCCGGGTCGTGCGGGTCCACGGAGGGTGATGCAAAGACGGCGGCGCGCCATGACAGGGAGGGACGCGCGTCGGCGTGGGCGTGATGGCCGACAGGGGGTGCGCCGCGCTAGCGTGACGGTGTGATACACAGAGAGAGAGAGCGCGCGCGGCGCACGGGACACGCTGTCGTCGAGTGTGCCGGACAGGGAGGGAGGTGCGGGTACGGTGGGGATCTCATCACAGGCCCTACGGGGCTATCTCTGGGCGACCTATGCGGGCGCCGTTGCCCTAGTCGTCGGGGCGGGGCTGGCGCTGGTGGCCTGGGACCCGTTCGCGCTAGCCCATCGTGCCCTGTGGCCGGGGGTGGCCCTCTTCACCACCCTGGCGTTTCTGGCCGAATGGCAGGTGCTACCGGTCACCGCGCTGCTGTGGTGGAGCCTGGACAGCGCGCTCTATGTCGCCGCGCTCCTGACGTTTCCGTGGCCGCTGCCCCTGCTCGTCGCCGGGCCGGCCATGCTCGTGATGCGCGGGTGGCGCTGGCGCGCCCGCCTGCCACGCCGCACGCGGGCCTTCAACGTCGCCCACGGCCTGCTCACCGTGGGGCTCGCCGATCTCCTGGGCGCCCGCGGCGCCGCGGCGACGGCCCTGGTGCGCCCCGGCCACCTTGACGCGGCCCTCCCCGTCCTGGTCCTCCTGGGCGTGCTGTACTACACGCTCGATGTGGCCCCGCTCCTCGTCGTCCACGCCCTGAGCGCCGGCCGTGCGCCGTGGCGCTTATGGGGGGAGCAGCACCGTCCCCTCGCGCCGCTCGCGCTCGCCGACCTCGCGCTCGGCGTCCTGGCCGCGCTGACCTGGCGGTACGACCCCGTGGCGCTCGGGCTGTTGGCCCTGCCGCTCGTCGTCGTCGCCCTGACCTTACGCGCCCGTGCCCGTGCGCAAGCGGCCGAGGCGCGCGCGGCGGCCGCGCTGGCCCTGGCCGCCACCGACGGTCTCACTGACCTGCCCAATCGTCGCGCCTTCCAGGTACGCCTGGACGAAGAAGTGGCCCGGGCGGAGCGTGCGGGCGGGTCCCTGGCCCTCATCATGGTCGACCTGGACGATTTCGGGGTGATCAACAACATGCACGGGCACCAGGTCGGCGACGCGACGCTCGTGGCCGTGGCGACGGCGTTACGGGCCAGCGTGCGCGGAGCCGATGTGCCGACGCGCTACGGAGGCGATGAGTTCGTGGTTATCCTGCCGGCGACGACGCTCGACGAGGCCACGGATGTCGCCGCGCGGGTCCGCGCGGCGATCGCGGCGATCCGGGTGGCGACCGGCCAGACAACGGTCGGCGTCGGGGCGAGTCTCGGCGTCGCGGCGCTGCCGGGGCAGGCACGCACGGGAGAGGCGCTCGTCGGCGCGGCCGACCGCGCGGCCTACGCGGCCAAGGACGCCGGCAAGGGGCGCGTCGGGTGGGCGGGGGACGGCTGAGGGGGGACAGCCGACGGGACGGCGGGTGCCCCGGTGGGGGCAGCGCTGCGCGGACCGCTATGTCAGCGACACGCGCCGCATGGCCGACAGGCATGGGTGCATATCCAGGCCAGCGCTGCGCGCCTCCGTGCGCCCCGAACCGGCCAAGAAACACGCGAGCGGACGAAAGCCACGCACGGCTATCGTGGTCAAAGGTATCGTAGTGTCAATGCCAGTGAGATTTGACCCAGCAATCGCGAGACTCCGTCATTGACGTTTGCGGTTGTATAGACCCATATGCCGCCAGCCAATCAAGCACGGTTTGTAGGGGCCGCCACGCCTTCTAGCACCTACATGAAGTCTATTGGTACGTCCCATTTGAAGACCTAATGGGTTCTGCAAACGTCAATGACGGAGTCTCCGCGCAAATGGGTCAATTCTACGTCGCCGTGTACAGTAGCTGCCGATGGATGCAGGGAGATGCGTTAGCCGGCGTGAGACGCCGATCGCGTGTGTTCTTTTGGGGCGCGGCTACCATCAGAGGAAGGAAGGCATGGCACACGACATAACTAACAGGGCGTCCAGGTGGGACAACAGGGCGGCGGGAGGCGACGCATGACTGACGCCCAGGCCTGCGTCTGGACGCTCTGCCTTGCCGCCCTCGTGCTCTGTGCCCTCACCGGCCCCCTCGTCGCTGTCCTCACCCCCCTGGCCCCTGCCTCCGCGGCCGCCCTTCACGTCGTGGCCGCCGCCCTCGCCGCGGCCCTCGTCGGCGCCTACGTGGCCCTCGCCGTCCTGTTCATCCGCGCCGTCCTGCGCGCCGTGCGGCCCCGCTCGACCGACCAGCGGTAGCCTATCGGGGGAGCGTTGAGGCGGGTCCCCCGCCTAACGCGACACGGCGCGCTGTCGTGGTCCCACCGGCCGCGACACCTGGGACCACGGGGCACATTTTCGTGGTCCTACCCTGGGACCAGGAGGCGCTATCCGTGGTCCTACCCTAGGACCACACGGGCCGTTTCCGTGGGACCAACCGTGGTGCTAGGACCAAAGCCGTGGTCCCCGCGTGGTCCCTCGTTTCACACGGGAAATCGGGCCTGTGGGACCACCGTGGTCCCAGCCCTTTATCTTGGGGTAGGGACCACGGGTGGTCCTGGGACCACAGCACTGTGGGACCACGGATGGTCCCAGCACCACGGCGCGGAGGGCCGGCCCCGCGCGCAGCGACGGGGCACAGGGTAGGGGGGGCAGGGTCCGGCAGGCGATCCTCTCGGCCCCGGTGGATCGGTCACTCGGAGCGTCGCCGCGGCGATAGGAAACGGCCGCACGATCACCTGTCGACGTCGTATGCTATGGGGGGAAGGGGGGGTGATGCGTCTTGCACATCCCCTAGATCGCAGAAGAGGAGAGGACCAATGCCCACGCGCACCTTGCCCACGCGCGACGTGACGCTCGCTGATGGGCGGCGCCTGTACTACCAACAGGGGGAGAGCCGCCAGCACGCCGATCAGGGACAGCACGCGTCCGTCTACAGGACCAAGCGCGGTCCCGACGGCGCGCTGCGCATCCTCATCACCGTGGACGACGAGCCCGAACGCGGCGAGCACTACCACCTCTCGGGCAGCTACCCGGAGCGGACGCCGACGCCCGACGAGATGGTGACGGCGCTCAAGGTACTGATCCCCGGCGGCGGCCAGTTCGGCGTTGTCACGCCTGAGCGCAATCGCCACGCCCTGCACAGCCATGTCGTCCACCTGATCGAGGAAACGCCCCAGTACCTCGCCCGGCGCGCGCGAGGGGCAGCCGCGCGACGACACCACCGCCGAGGTCTACGCGCGCGGCGAGCTGTCCCCGCCCATCGCCCCGACCGACGACGCGGCTAAACGCGCGGAGTAGTTGCGCATGGTCCGCGACGACTTCGGACTCACCCCGCCCTTCACGACCGCCGAATTACGCGACGCCCTCGACCAGGTGCGCGCCCGCCGCGGCCTCCCACGCGGCTGGCTGCCCCCCTACTCCTGCACCGAGAAACGAGACAAGGACATCATGATCCCCTACCCAAGCAATGTCCCTAAAGCCGAGCAGGAACACGCCAAGTGGCACGGCATCGCGCACATTGTCCTCGAACACACGCAGCTCGCCACCGGCGTCTACGCGGTCGAGCAGGAGCGCGAGGCGGAGGCCTGGGCCGACGTGATGATGACGTTCTCCGTGTGCGGGACTCTCGACGATATGCCAGCGGTGGGAAACGATCATACGTGACGCGCCTCGTTCCTCATTCCACATTGTTGCCCAACTAAAACGCACATGGTACATTACCATGTGCAAGACACCTAACCAAAAGGACTGGAAAACGTAACGTGCGCGATCTGCCCCTAACGCTCCGCTGGTATTTATGCCTGTTGTTCCTAGGGGCCGCTGTCCTTGTCATCGGGCAGGTTTATCTGTCGCCGCTAAGACATCCAACACATACCCTACTAACGGCCACCGCGCTATTCGTGCTGTTGGCGTATTACGGCGAACGCACGGTGGTGCGCATTGGTCAATCTCTATCACTCACCCTCGCCACGACCGTCCATATCGCGACAATTCTCCTTTTCCCTCTCCCGATACCCGTCCTCATAACACTCCTAGCGACGTTGCTCTCTAGCTTCCATGACACTGATTATCCACTCTATAAACGTGCCTTCAACGTCGCGCATGAGGTATGCACTGTAGGCGTTTGTAGCCTCGCGGTCACGCTTGTCGTGGGGCCATCCCGCGTCTTACACCTCGATAACGTCGTGGCCCTGCTGCCATTTCTCGCATTCCTGCCAGTTCTGTATTATGTGCTCGACAGCGGTCTCATGATCGGCGTGCTCAGCCTCCTAGAGCGGCGGTCTCCGTGGGTGACATGGAGGGACATGTACCGTCGGACGTTGTTGCCCGAGTTGGCGACAATCTCTATCGGTATTTTGGCCGCCACATCGTGGAGCGTATCTCCAATCTTGTTGGCTCTATTCGTACTGCCCGTCGTCGCCTTGCACATGACCTTCAAGGCCATCGCTCAAGCTGAGGAAAGGGCGACCGCTTTGGGCCATGTCCTCAGGGCAGCGGAACATATGCAGCGTCTGCAGCAGGAACCCACCACTCTCCTCCAAGAGGTCGCCACTGCCGCCCTCGCTATTAGCCGTGCCAGCGTCAGCACCGCCTACCTACGCGATCCCGATGACCCGGCGCGGCTCGAACGCGTCGCCGTCGTGCCGGCGACGACCGACGGGGGGCCACGACATGTCCCCGCGCCTCCGTCGCCATCCGAATCGGTGATCGGCGTGGTTGGACAAACCATCACCATGCCGTTCGCGCCGGACGGGCCGGACGTCATCGGTCTCGTGACGCTGGTTGGCGTGCCCTCGGATTTCGGAAATGCCGGGAGGCAGGCGCTGGCCATCCTGATGACGCAGGCGGCAGGCGCGTGGCGGAACACGCTGATGCACCAGCGTGTTGAAGCGTTGGCGTCTGAGGACGGCCTGACCGGTCTCCTCAATCATCGCTCCTTCCATAAGCGCATCGAGCAAGAGGTGGCGCGCGCGGGCCGCACGCCAAGTGAACCCGTCGCCCTCGCTATGATCGACCTGGACGATTTCGGACTCATCAACAACACCTATGGGCATCAGGCAGGGGACACGACGCTCGCTGCCGTCGCGGCGGTGTTGCGCGAGAACGCCCGGCATGCGGACCTGGCCGCGCGTTACGGCGGCGATGAGTTCGCGCTGATCCTTCCCCGAACCGAAATGGACGAGGCGCTCGCGGTTGCCGAACGCGTCCGGGGGGCGCTCACGGGGCTGCGCATCATCCATGAGGGCACCACCATCCGCGTGAATGCCAGCATTGGCGTGGCCGTCTTACCGTTGCACGCGGATGTCTCGGCGGCGCTCATCCGCGCCGCCGATCAGGCCGTGTATAGCGCAAAAAATGCCGGTAAGGGACGTGTGGGCCGGCCGGAGGACAGCCTGCTCGCCCAGGGCTATGACCTCGCCGCCCTGAGCGCGCAGTTGGAACACGCCAACCTGGCCACGGTCGAGGCGCTCGCCGCCGCTGTTGATGCCAAAGATCCCTACACGCGCGGCCACTCACGCCGCGTCAGCGACTATGCCGCCGCTGTCGCTTACGCGCTCGGCTGTCCACCCGAGGACATCGCGCGGGTGCGACGAGCTGGGCTCCTCCACGATGTGGGCAAGATCGGTGTGCCCGACGCCATCCTGCTCAAGCCGGGCGGGCTCACCGATGAGGAGTACGCCGTCATCAAGCAGCACCCCGAGATCGGGGAGCGCGTGCTGCGCGGGTTGCCCTTCCTGCAAGAGATCCTCCCGGCCGTGCGCCACCACCACGAGCGCTGGGACGGCCACGGTTACCCCGACGGCTTGGCGGGCGGCGCGATCCCGCCTGACGCGACGATTCTTGCCGTCGCCGACAGCTTCGACGCCATGACCAGCAGCCGCACGTATCGCTCAGCGCTCTCCGTCGCCGAGGCGATCCGTCGCGTACGGGAAGGGGTGGGCACGCAGTTCGATCCACGGGTCGCGGCCGCCTTCGCGCAGGCCCTGGACACGGGTCTACTCCAGCTGCCGCCGCTTCTCCAAGCGCGGGATGCCCCTTGATACCGCACCGTTCCTTAATCGCGTGGCAAATAAGCAGTAAAACTGCGACGATTAGAGTGTTGACAAAGCGATAAATCAATGGTACTATAGCCTCAACAAACGCTATCGTTTGTGGTTAGGGCACGGCCATCGAGAGCCGTCCATCACAAGGCCCGATATTTGTTGAGGAGACACCACCATGCGGAATGAGACTCATGTCCGGAACAGCCATAAATGGACCCGCTGCGCTATTTTAGGTCTCGCCTTGACTGTGACCTCGCTCGTAGGCGTGCCGGCGGCGACGGCCATTTCTCACACTGGCGGCGTGCTCGCGGCGTCGGCCCCAACCACAACATCGGCGCCCTCCGGCACCCATAGCGATAGTTCGAAGTGGACCTAAGATCAAACGGGACGCATCAGTCGTCTAATCGGGGGCGCGGGGCCATTGGCCCCGCGCCTCAGTGCGTTAGTTCGGCGCCGCGCCATCAGACATGATCATATCCGGGGAAGACCGCGCGGCCTGCTCTGCCTTCTTGCGCGCGCGATACGCACGGTGGTAGGCTGCGTTCCTCTCATCGATGTGACCCTCGCGACGAGCGCCCCAATTTCGCCCCAGGTGTTCGCGTCGATAACGCTCCAACTCCTCGCGCGTGATCGCGCGCAGGCGCGGGGTAATCGCTTCCACTTTGATCGTGCCTTTCTTAGCCGCCACCCTAATGGATGACGGGGCGAGGCCAAGTTCGCGCGCCGCCTCCTCGGTTGTGAACCAGTCTCTCTCTATCGCCATAACGCTATCTCCCTTCACCTATTAGGGCGCACTGGTACTATCACTATACTAGTGTTAGCGCTGTCACAATCGGGTCAACCCCTTAGCCTGTCCCTTGTGGAGGACCTAGAGGACCTATGCGTACTTTACCATCTCCTCTGCGGAGGTACTTATGTGCGGTCTATCTCTGCGCGCTTCTTTTGGTTGCCACGCAACTCCCCTCGCTCATCGCGTGGCACCCGTTTACACACGATCACCTGCTACTTTTGGCCGTGGTTACTTTTGTGGCTTATGTGTGTGAACGTATCCTCATTCCCATTACGCCGGTCGTCGAGGCGACGCCCACGTACACGTTCTACATCGCCGCTACGATACTTTTACCGCAACCTGTGCCACTCTTTATGGCCCTAACCGCGACAACCTGGGCGCAGTTCTCACAGCAGAAAGAACTCTACAAGCGCGCCTTCAACATCGCGGACGCCACGCTCACGGTTGGCGTTAGCGGCCTCCTATTCATGTGGATAAACAAGAGCGGCCTCAGCGGATTCCTGCACGTCAGACCGAGCGCGACGGCCGTCGCGCTCGTCGTGCTCTACCCGGCGATAAACTATATCCTGTTGTCGGGCGTGTTCAGCCTAAGCACGAAACGCTCCATGTGGCGCGTGGGATGGGACAATTTCCACAATGTGGCCTTTTCCGACATCGCGATGGGCGTCATTGGTGTGCTCGCCGGGACCCTATGGCGCTCCGATTCTGTCGCGTTCGCGTTCTTGGTGCTCCTCGCGGGCGCTCTATACGGGACGGTTCGTGGTACCCAGCGTATCGCGGCGGCCGAAGAGCGCGCCCAGGAGGCATTGCGACGGGTTTCGATGGACGAACGGACGGGCCTGCCGAACCGCCAGACCTTCCAGATGCGGTTGGCGGAAGAGTCCGCGCGCGCGGACCCTCGCCGTGGCGGACACTCCCTCTCCGTGCTGTTCGTGGACATCGATGATTTCCGGCAGATCAACGACACGTATGGCTCCCAGAGTGGCGATGTTGCCCTACGCGATATCGCCGCTCTGCTCAAGCGGCAGGCCCGTGCGTATGACGTTGTCGCCTATTACGGCGACGATGAGTTTGCCCTGATCTTGCCGGAAACGGATATTGACGGCGCGTTAGAGGTGGCAGCCCGCATCCATGAACGGATCGCGGGGCTGACGGTCGTGCATGAGGCCGCCTCTTTCCGCCTCAGTATCAGCATAGGTACGGCAATGGCGCCGATGCATGGAGACAGCGCGCCCGAGGTAATCCGTGCGGCCTACCGTGCCGTTCATGCCGCCAAAACAGCCGGCAAGAATCGATCAATCGCCGCCAATGACCCATCCATTACGAAGGAACCAAAGATAGCCATCAATGACCAAGCGGCTGAGGGCCAGAAGAACGGCGACGAGGGAGGAGGCTTGGTCGTGCGCCTGAGCGATCACCGACGGTAGAACGACACACTCAGGAAAAGTAATTCCTCATCCTCGGCTTATGCCTCGTCCAAACGATCGAGCGCGGAGCGATACGCACGAGCGCGCTGCTCGTAGACCTCCGTCAAAACGCGCCGCATCACATCCTCACCGAGGGTGGGATCTCCTTGTGGCGCGGCCGCTAGCGCGTCCTTGACGACATCCAGATTAGGAAGCATCATACGGATCATGTCGCGGATCAGCATGTTCGGTGACATCTCTAGATCCGTGCAGGCGTCGGCGAACTGGCGGTACTCGTCCTCCTCTAGGCGAACATTCAACCTGTACCAACGCCCACGTTCCGGTTTCTTGTCGCCAAAGGACTGGGGCATAACTACCTCTCTATCATGATGTCCACTGGACATCACAAAATCTATCTGCTAACATGGCTACACGATCACCGTTATATGAAGCGGCGGACGGGATATCTAACTTTCCAGGGCAGGTATCCCGTCCGGTTCTCAACCATGCACAGCTCTCTGTGTCTGGCCTGTCCTATTGTACCGTACTGGTCATGGGGCACGTCATGGGGACAGAGGGCGCCATCTGCACTAGAGGGGGAGGAATCTCTCGTGGCACGGACGCGCATCTCGCATCCTATCTGTAGGGTAGCCAACGACATAGCCCCGTTATCCCTCGGACTTAGGCGCATTCACTATGGCTGCACGCAAGGCTATCGTGCGCTGCTCGTAGACCTGGGCCAGGGCTTCCATCACCTCCGTCGCCGTCACCCGATACTCGCCCGGCCCCATCGGCAGTGCGTCCCCCACCGCGTCAAGGGTTGGGACGACCCTAGCAATAGCCTCACGGATGACCGTGTTCGGCGACTCATTGAGTTTGGCACAGGCACGTTCCAGCGCGCGGTATTCCTCCTCGGGCATACGAACCGTGAAGCGATACCATCCCTGACGGTCCGGTGTCACCGGCATAGCACTCCCTCCCCCGCGCCCTACGCGGCGCCTGATCGTTTCACATGCTATTGTACTCATTCGCGGGCTCCACCTTATTACGTCAATAGACATACGTCTATTGACGTAATAAGGATGTTGGTGCGACGCTACCTGCCAAGGTCGTCGCTTACACGCGGAACAATAGTCTTAGACACGGCCCAGGAAGAGGTGAGGAGGAGGTGCACACGGGCACACCTATGAATGAGAAGCGGGCGTACGCCCTGGCGTTGCGCGTTGCGCGCACACCCGGCTATCGCGTCCTGGAGGTACGCCACGCTTGGTCCGCCGCCGGCGCGTGGCAGGTCGAGGCCGAGGATCACCACACGGGCGAGCGCCTGCTGCTCCTCTCGGAAAACCAGTTCGACAGCCACCTCTCCGAGGCGGGACAGCCCGCGACAGGGGAGATCACCACAGCCCAGACGACAGCCTACGTCACAGGCCGCCCAGAAAAGCGCGCGGTCGCCCATCACAGCTAACCGCGCACCCAGGCCCACGCGTTACACGTTAGCCCCGGTCCTCGACCGGAACAAACTCTGTACTGGAGGACACAGCATCATGATCCACGAGACAGTCACGGTCATCACGAGTGCCCATGTTGCCCTAATGCACTTCGCCGCCCTCGCCGCGTTCACCCCCGTTATCGCCGTCGGCGTCGATCCCTTCGCCGGTCTCGCCCAGGCGCTGCTCGACGTGGCCAACACCATCAAGGTCCCCTTCGCCGCCATCGCCTTCATCATCGCTGGCGCGATGCAGGCTTTTCACAACCCACGGGCGTCGGGTGCCTGGATAACAGCCACGCTTGCCAGCGTGTTCATGTTCGGCGCAACCGGCGCCGCATCGTATTTGCAGGCCAACATCCATTAGTCGGCTGTCGATCGTACGGGAGGGGGAACGAGCGCCCGCGTGCGGGTGCTCGCCCTCCCCTCGCCCGCCTCACGTCTAGCGCCCGGAGCATCACATGGCCCACGCCGCCCGTCCCGCGCCACCCGTCGCCGCCCCGTCACCCCCGTCATCCCCGCGCGCCCGTGCGCTCGTGGGCCTGGTGTTCCGTGTGACGTACCCGTATCTACTCGGCGGCGGCATCGGCTACCTATTGCTCACCGTTGTCAGCCATGACATCGGCCTGATGTTCGTTGGTGCCATCCTCGTCCTCTACGGCGCGGCCCTCTCCAAGGCCGTCCAGGGGCCGTCGGAGAGAGGGGGAGCCGATGGCCCGCAATAGCCACAGCGCCCTCTACATCAACGACCCGGTGAAGATCGTCGCCGGCGTCTTCACGATCCGGCAGGCGATCTACGTCGCCGGGATCGTCGGTCTCACCTACGCGCTCATCAACGCCACAGCCCCCCTCCCGTACGGCCAGTCGGGGCTCGGCCAGTTCCACTTGCTGCTCGTCGTGGGCGTCCCCGCGCTGCTGACCCTTCTGGTCGTGACCTTCGCCGGCAGCGGCACCGTCGAGCCCTACGCGCGCCAATTCACCGGCTACCTCTGGCGCACGATCCTGGCGACCCCGCGCCGCCTGGCCTATCGCACGGCCCGGCTCGCCCGCCGCGTGCACCCGACCCACCCCGCCCCGGCCCTGGTCTACGGCCCGGTCCTCGTCGCCGGCGGGACCGCCGCTATGCTGCCCGCGTCGGGGGTTACCCCCGACGCGGCGGCGATCCACGCCGTCCGCCCGCTCCCCACGCCCTACGTCGCGCCGGTGGTCATGACGACGCCGGTGGCGCAGACCCAGCGTGCGCGCCTCCTGGTCTGGCTCACCGCCCACCCCTGCGTGACGGACGAGCAGATCGCCGAGGGCGCCGGCATGAACCCCTCGGCCGCGCGCCCCCGCCGGCGTGAGTTGGTCGAGGCCAGCCTGGTCCACAAGGTGGACATGGAGGGCCGCACCCGCGCCGGCCGCCGCGCCGCCCGTTGGGCGGTCGCTGGGACCGTGGGGGAGGTGACGCATGGGTAGGGCGGCACAGGCGCGCACGGAACGCCGCGCGCGCGGGGCGCTGTTCCGAGGGGGGAGCGCGCCCCGCGTGGGCACGCGGACGGAGGCGCGCCCCGCGCGCCCGGAGCGCGTCACGATCGCGGACGACGGCACCCGCACGGAGAAGGGGACGGGGGCGTGCATCTGGCTCGAACTCGACGGCCTCCAGTTGTTTAGCCTGCCCGGCGACGTGCTCGACACGTTCACCAACGGCGCGGCCGATGCGTTCACGCCCCCTGTGGGCTACGCGTTGCAGGTCAGCGTGCTCTCCACGCCGACCTCCGCCGAGGCCGCCGTCGCCCGCGCCTTCGCCGACGCGCGCCCGCCCACGGCCGCGCTGAGCGACCTCACCGGCCGCCTGCGCGCCTGGTGGGAGGACTACCTGGCCGGCGAGTACGTCCCGACGCACCGCTTCCTGCTAGCGATCTCTGGCCCCGCCCGCGCGCCGCAGGGGACCACGCTGGCCCGCGTGGTGGGCGAGGTCGAGCGCACCCTGCACCGCCTCGGTGTGGCCGCCCGCCGCCTCGACGGAGGGGCCGTGCGCGCGCTCGTCGCGGCGTTCCCCGACCCGTTCGCCGATCCCGAGGCACGCGAGACCATCGACGGCGCGTACACGCCGGGGCAGGGCGCGCGCTCCTGGGCCTACACGTTCTATGTCCGCGTGCCCGCCATCGTCACGCAGCCCGGCTGGCCCGCGCCCCTGTTGGCCTTCCCCGCCCCGATCCGCGTGTCCCTGTACGTCACTGGCCTGGATAAGGACAAGGAGCGCACGCGGTCCAAGAAGCGCGGGCGCTCTCTGGGCGATCTCGTCGTGGGCGCGGGCGCGCAGGGCCGCCAGGCCGACGTGGACCACGGCGACGCGCGGGCCGAGGCACGGACCGAGGCACAGCGGATGCGCACCGGCGGCCTCGCCGTGGTGCGGGCCGGGTTTTACGTGACCGTGTTCGCGCCCGACAAGGACAGCCTGGCCGTGCGCGCCGACGCGTTGTGGGGCATCCTGACGAGCGCGGGCGCGATGGACACGCAGGCCGCGCGCGCCAGGGGCGTCCAAAAGCCCTTGCTCCGGGCGACGCGCCCGCTGGGCCGCAACGACGCGCCCGGCTACACGACCTACCGGATGTACGCCGAGACCGTGGGCAACGCCTGGCCGGCCATCGTGCGCTCACCGGGCACGGCCGCCGGCGTGCTCATCGGCCGCGCCGCCGATGACGGCTCCCTCGTCCTCCTCGACATCGGCGACCGCGGCATGAAGAATCGTCTGATCGACGTGTTCGGCGGCTCGGGCCAGGGCAAGAGTTTCTTCGCGCAGAAGGTGATGCTGTGGTTCCTGCTGTGGGACGCCTGGGCCACCGCCGTCGATACGGTGGGCGGCTACGATACGTTGTGCGCTATCGCCGGCGGCAAGACGATCCGCCTGGGCGGGCCGGGCACCGCGTCGATCAACATCTGGGATGGCCCCCGCGCCACCGAGGAGGAGCTGGCCGCGCGCGTGCGCTTCGTCGTGCGGGCGCACGAGGTCCTGCTGGCCGAGAGCGGCAAGGCCATCACCGGACTGGTGCGCGGGGTGATCGGCGCCGGCGTGCGCGCCGTCTACGTCGGCCACCGCGACACCAGCGAACGCGATGCCGCACGGCGGCCGGGCGACCCACCTCGTGAGCGCGACCTAGTGGCCTGGCTGGAGGCCCAGTCCGCGCACCAGGACGACGCCGAGGACCGTCGCCTGTACCGCGGCCTGGCCGCCGAACTCGTGCCCTACGTGCGCGACGGCGAGCACGCCGCGCTGGTGGACCGCCCCACATCGTTCGGTTTCGACACCCGACTGCTGGCCTTCCACATCGACCCCAAGGAGCTGCGCCCGGACACGCCCATCTACGCCTTCGTGATGTTCGCCATGACCGACATCGCCGACCGCCGCGACCGCCTGGCCCAGGAATGGGGCCGGCGCTCGGGGCGTGGCACGGTACAGCATCTCCTCGCCATCGACGAGGGCTGGAACATCCTGCGCCACGAGGCCGGGCAGGATTGGGTCGCGGGCATCGGGCGCACCGGGCGGCACTCCGGCATGGTCCCCATGTTCGTTAGCCAGAAGTTGTCCGACCTCACCGCCAACAAGGCGGCGGCGGCCTACTTCGACCAGACCTCGCTCCATTTCATCTTCAACATGCACGACACCAACGACGAGAGCGGCGTCGATCCGCGTAAGTGGGTCGCGGGCAAGCTCCATTTAACCGAGGGCGAGGCCGGGCAAATCGGCGACCTCGCCGGCAAGCAGGCCCCCGACAAGAAAAAGCTTGAGTACGCGCAGATGTTCATGATCCGCACCACCAAGACGGCGAGTAGATCGGCGCGCGGCGTGGTCAACGTGCCCTCGTCGCCCGAGGAGGCGTGGTTGTTCGCCTCCGACCCCGACGACAAGGAGGTCCGGGCGCGCATGGTCCGCGCCGTGGCCGCCGACCCGGACGACCCGACCGGCGACGAGGTATACCAGGCGGTGTGCCTGCTCGCCGAGGGCGCCACCCCTGAGGACGCCGACGCGGCCCGTCAGGCGGGTGCGCGCGACGACGCGCCCGCCGTCGCCAACGACCCGGACACCACGACACGGGAGACCGTTGGCGCAGGGACAGGAGGTGCGGCATGGACCGCCGCGCGGTGATCGAGAGGAGAGGAGGCCCCATGCGCCGACTAGCCCGGCCCTGCCCGGTTCTGGCCGCGCTCGTGCTGCTCGCCCTGAGCCTGGGCACGACGGCGGCGGGTGTCCATGCGGCCAGCGCGCCCACGGCCACCCCTGCGGCGACGCAGACGTCCTACCCGACCTACACGGCGGTCCCCGCGCCGACCGCGACGCACCCCCCCGCGCTGCAACTCTCGGCGAGCCAGGGCATGCCCGCGACGGCCCTGGCCGTCGTCGGGGCCGACTTCCCCGACGGCGAGGTGACGCTGTACTGGGATGGGGTCTACCTGGCGCGGGGCACGAGCGGCGATAGCTACGTGCATATCGACACCACGGTCCCCGCCACGGGCGGCGGCGCCGCGTTGGGGCCGCACGAGGTGCGCGCCGTCGGCCCCGACCGCACCTCGGCCTCCGTGTTCTTCACCATCGCGCAGACCCTCCACCCCAAGATCACCCTGACGCCCGCGCACGCCACAGTCGTGACCGGCACGGTGGTCACGCTGGACGTGAGCGGCTTCGCGCCCAACCAGACCGTTAATTTCGCCTGGGATCGCGTCGGGGGGACCCGGATTTTCAGCCACGGGAGCGTCGCCGACGACAACGGGGACACCAGCGCCGACCTCATCCTGGAGACCGACCCCACGCTGGGTGTCGGCACGCACCGCCTCTACGCCTGGGGGACCGGCCCCACGCTCTCCGCGTCCGCCTCGTTCACCGTGGACCCGCCCCCACCGCCCCCGCCCGCCTGCGGCGGCCTGGGCTTCACCGTCCCCGTCATCAACTGGAACGTCTGCCTTGATCCCATCGGCGCCCTCACCACCTGGCTCCGGGACGGTGCCACCGCCGGGGCCAACGCCGTCGGCGCGCTCGTCGCCAAGGATCTGACCACGCAGCAGGACTACACACAGATTGCCCAATTGCAACCCGCCTTCACGACGATGCAGCAGCTCGCGCGCGATTTGTTCGGGGTGCTGTTCCTGGCCGGGGCGACGACGTGGTACGCGCGCCGGCTGGGGCTGGGGCCGGGGGGGGAGGCGGCCACGCAGCTGGTCGAGGGTGGCCTGGGCCTGGCCGTCACCACGGCGCTGCCCTGGCTGTTGCACCTCTACATCGTCGCGGTCAACGCCGCCTCCGGGTTGATCCTGGCCGACCCGGACAACCAGGGTGGGGCCGCCATCGGCGCGCTCGCGGCCCACCTCGTGGACACCGCCCTGCTCTCGGTCCTCACCGGCGACCCGCTCTTCCTGCTCGTCGTCGCCGGCTTCGTGGCCGTGTTCTTCATCCTGCTGGTGCTCATCGCCATCACGCGCACCATCGGGACCATCTACGGCGCGGCGGTCTACCTGGCCGCCCCGGTGGGCGCGATCTGCATGGTCACGCCCCTGACCCGTTCGGTGGCGGCGTCGTGGGCGCGACTGTGGTTCAGCCTGACGCTGTGGGGGGTGAGCTACGCCGTCGCGCTCGTGTCCGTGCGGGCGATGGTGGCCGCGTTCGGAAGCGACGGACTGCAATCGCTGGCCCTGGCCCTGGCCGGCGCGCTCGTGCTCTACGGCGCCCCGCGCCTGGGCGACGCCCTGCTCGGCGGCGGGGCCTCGCGCGCCCTCGGCATCGGCAACGTGCCGATGCTTGGCACCGCCGCCCGCATGGGCCTGGCGGCCGCGACGGGGGGGACCGCCGGCGCGGCCGTGGCAGAGGGCAGCGCTCGCACAGGCGCAGCGATACCTAGTGACCCCTCGATCACACCAGTGCCCACCGCCAACGTGTCCGAGATCGCGTCGATCGCGCCGCCCATCAACGCCGAGTGGGGGGTCATCGAATGAGCGTCACGAGCGGGATCAAGCGGGCGGCGCGCGCGACGGGGCGGAGGGTGTACATCCTGGCGGTGCCCAAGACGGTGCGCCGCTCGACGGACGAGATGCGCTCCGTCGAGATGTCGCCGGCCCTGGCCCTCGTGTTGCGGCTCGCCGCGGTCCTCGTGCTCGCGGGGACGGTCCTGGCGGTCCATGCCGTCGGGCATCCCTTGCTGGGCCTCGCCCGCGCCGCCTTGCTGCTCGTGGGGGCCGTCGTGATGCTGGCCCTCTCGGGCGCGCTCGCGCCGCAAGGGCGGCTCCTGGGGCGGCTCTTGCTGTCCTACGCCAAACGGGAGAGCGCGCGCCGGGGATTGACGTGGCGGGGCCGGCTCTTCCGCGCCCTCGCCCGGCACTTAGAACTCGCCACGTCAGAGAAAGCCAAAGACAAGGGGAAGACCGATGGCCGCCAACACTAACCAGGACGACGCACAACGCCCCCGCATCTCGATGGTTGTCGATGCCCGCCAGCAGTGGCAATATGCGCAGCAGTTCGATTGTTCAGTGGATCGTTTGAATGAGTTGGGCAGGGACGGGTGGCATTTGGTCGGGCCTCCGATCATCGCCAGCATGTCGCTTGGCACATCGGGGAAGCTCCTCTACGTGTTCGAGCGGCCCGTGCAAACGCCGCCGCAACGTTGAGGAGAGAGGAGCGCCGGCCGGCAGAGAGGGTCTCGGTGGCCGCTCCCACAAGAGAGAAAAGAGAAGGAGAGAAACAAGACTATGACGGATCGCTACTACGACATCTTGCGCGCCCTCGCCGATGGGGAGGAGCGCCACGGCTACGCTCTCATGGAGGCCGTCGAGGAGGACACCAATGGGAAGGTCATCCTGGCACCCGGCACGCTGTACCGTGCCATCGGTCGCCTGCTGGACGACGGCCTGATTGTGCAGACCGACCGGCAACCCGATCCCATGCGCGAGGATGAGCGCCGGCACTACTACCGCATCGCCCCGCGCGGTCGCGTCCTGCTCGCCCATCCAGGGGCGACGCTCCCCCCGTTCGTCCCGCCGCCGTCGTCCCACGATCTCGGCCCGGCCCACCGCCAGTACGACGTGCTGCGCGTGCTCGCCGATAGGGAGGAGCGCCACGGGCACGCCCTCCTGCGCGCGATCAACGCGCTGCCAGGAGCCGCCCCCGTCGGCCCGACCACGCTCTACGTCACGCTGCGCCGCCTGCGCACCAACGGCTTCATCGTGGAAACGGCCACGCGTCCCGACCCCGCCCTGGGCGGCGAGCCGCGCGACTACTACCGCATCACCCCGCCGGGGGAGGAGGCGCTGCGCACGCCGGGGCTGCTGCCCCTGCCCCACCGCACCGTCGCACAGGAGCGTGCGTACGCCGTGCTGTGCGCCCTCGCTGACGGCGCGGAGCAGCACGGCTACGACCTCCTCACGGCCCTGCGCGCGGACCCCGCCGGCGCGGGGCGCATCGGGACCGGGACGGTCTACCGCACCCTCGATGACCTGTGCGCCGCCGGCTTGGTGGTCGAGGCCGGGGAGCGGCCCGATCCGGCCGTCAACCCCGCCGTGCCCCGCCGCCATTTTCGCGGCACGGCGCGCGGGGAGGAGGCGCGCCTGGCCCTCGCCACGCTGCCCCCCTACCGGCCCGACGACGCGCGCCCCTGGCGCGGCGCGGTGGCGTTCGGGGTGACGTGGGGCGCGGCCACGGGCGGCCTCCTGCTCCTGCTGGGGGCGGGCGGTGCGGGTTGGGCGACGGGCGCGGTGGCCACGATCGTCACGACGGGCGCGGGGCTGCTGCGCCGCGCTGAGGCGGCGTAGCGCGCGTCGAGAGAACAGCGAGAGAGAAAGAGGACAGCCATGGCGAACGAACGCACGTCCCTGTATCTGCCCGCCGAGACCAAACAGGCGCTCGCCGCGTACCAGGAGCGCACCAAGGCCGAGAATATGTCGGCGGCAGCGGATGAGCTGATCCAGCGCGGCCTCGTCGCCGCCTCGGCGCACAACGTCGGCGCGCTGGCGGCGCCGGCCATTGAAGAGGCCGTCGCCCGCAAAGTGGAGGAACTGCTGCGCGCCCTCGTCGTGCAGCCGGTCAGGGCCGAACTGGCGGCGATCCGCACTGAGGTGACGGTGGCCCGCCTGGAAGGGTACGCCCACATCTGCAACGACTACGGGACGGAGGTCGGCGAGCGGATCGAGGCGGCGGCCGAGGAGCGGGCCCGGACAGCGCCCGCGTCCGGCACGTTGGCGCGCCTGAACATGCGCGTGGTCAATGAGCAGGAGCAGGTGGCCTCATGACGACGACGGCGGGGATGTACGTCGAAGGGCGCTACGTGCCGGCCGGGCCGTGGGCCGCCCGGAAGATCGAGGAGCAGGTCCAGCATCTCAAGGGGCGCTTCCGTCCCGGCGAGGCGCACGAGGAGCGGACCCTGTTCGACGCGCGTGGTGACGTGGCCGACCAGGCGGCTGCACGCGCCCTCCTGACGGCCGCGATCGGTCCCAAGGTCGTGTTCCACCGCCTGATCCTCGCACCGGGGCGGCGCGGCGGCCTCAAACGCCTCATCGACCTGCACACCTGTACGCGCCTCGTCCTGATGGACCTAGGCGACAGCCTAGGCCAGCGGCTGGTGTGGGTGGCCGCCGTCCACCGCAACACCGACGAGCCGCACGTCCATGTGCTGCTCGCCGGCGCGGCCCCGCGCACCCGCTGGCCGGGGAATGGGACAACGACAAGCGTGGAGTTGCGGACCGCGCAGTACGCCCTCTTACGGGAGCACGGGGACGTGCGCGCGGCCGAGATACGCGCACTCAACGGCGACGGGACGGCGGCCTGACCGCACCGGGGGAGGGAGAGGACGATGGACCACGGGAGAGGGGATGCGCTTGCCTACACCGTCGATAGACGGGGCCGCGTGCTCTATGTGTGGGCGGCAACGGCCGTTGACGCCCCGGCGCGCGCGGACGCTGCGCCGCCCGTCGCGCTGCGGACCCTCGTGGCCCCGTTGACCTGGGAGCCGGTGCAGCGCCTGCTCGCCTGGGGGGCGCGGGAGGGCCTGACCGCGGCCGAATTGCTCGATAGCTGCCGGGCGGCGACACGCCCTCCGGCGACGCGGACGCCGCACACACGCGTGAAAGGAGCTGAGGCACGATGACGAACGCAGCCCGCGACGACAGGGACATCGCTCCCTACGACTGGACGCGTGTCAGCGGCCCCGAGGGGCCGGCGCTCGCGGTCGAGACCACACCGTTGGACCCTGGCAACGACCAGGAGGTGATGTACTACACGCGCGAGCCAGACGGCTTCGGCCCGGACGACGTTCGCTGGCAGGCGATCACCGACCCGGCCGAGATCGCCACGATTGAGGGCGCGCTGGCGCGAGGCATCGACCCCCCGTATGAGGTATGGGTGGACCGGGTGCCGGGCGCGCTCGATCCCGACCGGCTGCCCCCCGCCGACGACGCGCCGACCGTGTACGCCTGGGAGCAGACCGGCCCCGTCGTGGGCGACGGCCAGCTCTATGAGATCACCGATCCGGTGGTGATCGCCGCCTATGAGGAGGCGCATCCCGCGCAAGGGGCCATTGAGATCATCACCCCGGCCGACTTTTACGATGCGGCGTGGGCAGCCGATGCGGCGGCCGCGACCGATCCCGCGCTGTATGACGCGCAGATCGAGGCGCTCGTCGCCAGGGGCGACACCTGGCTTGAAGTCGAGGGGACGGGGGGCGGCTTCGCGCTTGGGCGCTACGACGCCGGCCCCATCGAGCGCGACACCAACGGCTGGGAGCCAGTGCGCGTCGCCGACGGCCCCGACGACGGCCCCACGGGGACCGTCTACCCCGACGAGGCGACGGCCCGCCAGGCCGCGATCGCGTACAACGGCGCGGACCTCGCGGGCACCGAACTGCCCCTCGATCCCGCCCCCGTTACCTTTGACCGGGACCTGACGCCGGCCCTCGACCTGTAGGAGCCAGGAGGCACGCATCGTGAGCACACCCGCCAGCCCGCCTATTCACGCCCGCACGGTGGCGCGCGCCGGCCATCTCGCCCGCCGCCTGCCCGCCTGCGCCCGCGCGGGGGGCGTCAGCCTGCTCCGCCTCGTCCGTCGGGTCCTCGCTCGCCTGTTATGGGTGCTGCACGGGTGGTCCGGTCTCATCGCTGGCCTGCTTATCGCGCTTGGCCTCTGGCTCGGGCCGCTCGCCGGCGCGCGGTGGATCGCCGCCCAGGCCACAGCCCTTTATCATCACGCAGCCGCAGCGGTGACGCTCTGGTATCAGACGGCCTACGACGCCGTGGCCTGGCCGGCGGCGACGGGGGTGGCGGCCGTGCGTGCGACGCAAGCGTGGGTGCGCCACGGCTACCACGGCCTCGTCCCGACGATCCACACGAGCACCTGGGCCTTCTGGATGCGCCATGGCGCGGCCTGGCGCTACGCGACCTTGCATAGCCCGAGCGGGGCGCCCGTGCGCGCGGCGCTCCCCGTAGAACTGGGCGGTGTGCTGGTGCTCCTGGTCCTGTGTGCCGCCTTCATCATGATCGGACGGCGGAAGCGCGCCCTCGACCCGACGCGGGCCAACACCTACGGCGGCGCGCGCTGGCAGACCTGGGATGAGTTGAAGCGGCGGCGGGCCAAGCCCGGCGACATGGTGCTGGGCACGGCACGACGCCGCTTCAAGCGCGTGACCGTCGGTGTGCCATCGGCGCTGCTGCTCGAAGGCGTCGCTATCGACGCGCCGACCGGCCTGGGCAAGAGCAACGCGTTCTTTAAGACGCAGTTGTTGGAGCCCGATCCAGGGGTGGATTACGTCGCCACCGACAACAAGGGCGACGGGTGGACACAGACCGCCGCGGCCATGTCCCGCACGCACGACTGCTACCGGCTGGACATGCAGACGCCGGCCAACAGCGTGACGTGGGCACCCCTCGCCCTGGTGCGCACGCCGGCCAAAGCCGAGGATTGGGCGCGGGCCTGGCTGCACAACTCCAAGCCCGTTGACAGCGCCCCGCCCCAGCCCTACTTCGAGCAGGCCGTCCTCCTCCTCATGGCGGCGGGCGTGATGCACGTCCACGCTGTCGCTGCGGCAGCCAGTCGGCCCTCCGGTACGTTGGACGAGTTGCTGGCCCTGCTGCTGCAACCGAACGTGGAGGCCATCGAGCGGGCGTTGAAGAAGGGGCCGAGCGGCGCGGAGACGGGGCCGGCGGCGCAGTTCCTCGGCTTGATTGCCGAGCACCGCGACCTGCGCTCCTCCATCCCCTCGGGCCTGGCCCCGCGCCTCTCCGCGCTCGCCGACCCCGCCATCAAGGCCGTTGTCGGCGGCCAGGGCACGCTCGACCTCGACCGCCTGGGCCGGACGGGGCGGCGTCCGGTGGCCCTCTACATCGTGATCCCGGCCGGCGACGACACGCTGCGCCCGCTCGTCGCGGCCCTGTTCACGACGATGTTCACCGTGCTGCTCGACCGTGCGCGCACGCTGCCCAACGGGGAACTGGCGCGCGAGGTGCGGATGCTGCTGGACGAGTTCGGCACGATGGGAGCGATCCCCCACGCGCCCAAATGGTTCAACATCTGCCGGCAGCCGCGCATCTCGCGCGTCATCAGCTTCCAGTCCTTCTCGCAACTCGTGGACGACTACGGGGAACTGGGGGCCAAGGCCATCATCGACTCGTGCAACGTACTGGCCTGGCTGGGCGGCACGCGCGGGGACGATGCGAAATGGGCGAGCGACGCGCTGGGTCATCGCACGGTGTTGACCCATGGGGAGGGCGACTCGGCCGCGCCAGGCGGCCTGTTCGGGCGACGGCCGGAGCGCGATAGCCGCTCGGCGAGTGAGGCGGGCGTGCCCCTGCTGTTCCCCGACGACCTGGCGGCCTCGTCACGGCGGCGTGTCGTCGCCATCGCGCGCGAGGCGCGGCCGATGGACCTGCGCACGCGGCCGATGTGGTCCATCCGGGCCATGCGCCGCCTCATGACACGCGCGGCCCCCATCGCGTGCGTCGAAGCTACCGTGCCGTCCCACCCCGCGCTGGCGGCCGTCGCTCCCGTACAGATACCCCCGCTCAAGGACGCACAGGTCGTGGTCGTGCCCGACGCGGCGCGAGGAGCGACGCCGACGGGGCCGTGGGCGCCGGTACGCGTGACGGCGAAGACACCTGCGGCGACGGCGACCGCAGCTCCACCTCCCGCGCTGGCGTCGGCGACATCCACCCCACCGACAGCGCCGCCGGTGACATCCGGCCCGCCACGGCTACCGACGGCGCCGGTGAAGCACGGTACGGCCTACGATTGGACGGGGCTGCCATGACCACACACATGATACGCGGGATAGCGCCTTTAAGGGAGGGGCAGGGCGTGCGCCCGCGCGTGGCCTTTACGACAGGGGCGGCCGTGGGCTACAATGCTCATCATGAAGGAGTTTGCCATGTAGCATACAACACGGCCGTAGCGGCCGCAAAAGGTAGAGGCCCACCGGCGGGAACCGGTGAGCCTCTACCTTGCCAAAGACGAACTATCTATACTAATCGGCGCTGGTGTCCACGCCCAACAAGCGACCACCAGAGCCACCAAAACGGAGGCCGTCGCCCGAAGGAGTTAGCAGCTCCGAACCGGGTTGCGGGCCTGCATAGGAGGTTTTTATGCTTCAAAGCACACCCATGCTCTCTCGACAGGATAACGCGGACCCGCGCGTGTGTCAATTGGATAGTGCACCTCCCGTGTGGACACGCACGGAACAGGTCAGTACGCAGCCCATCATCGCGGCTGTTGTGCGCGCCTATAATGACGCCCACCCCGTCGCCGATGTGACTCCCGACGCAATCCTTAGCCCAAGCCGCGCGACCCACATCGCCCACGCACGGCATCTCTGCGCCTACCTACTCGTCGAGGACTATCACCTGACCAACATGGCCGCAGCCCACGCGTTAGGGCGCGCCGACCACACCACGGTCGTCAACAGCCGCGCACGGGTCGTCGCGACCCTCACGAGCGACACGACGCTGCAACGAATGCTCGCTAGCGCGCGGGATATCCTGAGCGGCCGCGCCACGCGCACGCAACCGCGACGCGATGACCGCTTGCGGCACGCCTTTGCCGTAGCCACGCCCCGCGAGTTAGCCGAGTACCGCTACTGGCGTCTGCGCTCTCTGCGCCCCAGCACATACTCCCTGGGAGGTGTGTGATGCCTTTCGCACGGCCCACCACGACCGCTACTCCCGACGAAATCTTCGAGGAGTGGGTGCATGTGCTCGGGCATGCCGAGTTGCTCGCGCTGCTCTACGTCGTCCGACGCACCCTGGGGTTCAAGAAGGCCACCGATGGTATCAGCTACACGCAGTTCCTCGATGGTATCACCACGCGCGAGGGCAAGGTGCTCGACCGCGGCTGTGGCATCAAGAATCGGACGACACTCGCGGCCGCGCTGCGCCGCCTGGAGGAACTGCGCCTGATCCACTCCTATAAAACGCAGGACGTGCGGGGAGATCGCGCGACCACGCGCTACGGCCTGTGGTTCGCGGGCGACGACGCGGGTGACGACGACCACGCCACCGGTGATCAGGCTACCAACCAGGCCGGCGATCTCCCCGCCGCTCTTCCTACGCACGATGCTGGAGGGAGTAGTACGCAGACTGTACCACCCCGGTACGCCCTGCGTACTACCGGTAGTACGCGGGCTGTACCACCGGTAGTACGCGGGGCGTACCCACAACAAACAGTCGAAACAACAAACACAACACAACAAACAGATCTATCGAGTCGAGCGCCCCGTGAGCTACCCCACAGCCCCTCGCTCGATTCGACCGATTCGATGGTCTTACCAGGACACACTGTATCGACAGAGCAACTGGCTGGTCCCGACACGTCGCCGCTTAACGCCGTAGTTGCGCGCTTCTCGGCCGAGTTCGGCGACGATGCGCCGCAGGCGAGTCGGACGCGGGTGCTCAACATGCGGCGCGCAGCGGGCCTCGACGAGGCGGCCACGCTGGCGTTACTCGATGAGGCGGCGACGATTACGCGCTCCCAGGCGGCGGCGATCACGAAGCGGGGCCGCGCCGGGAAGGTTGTGCGCATGCCCTACCTGCTGGCCACGCTCCGGGGCTTGGTCGAGGCGACCGACGACCCGACAGTCGCCGATGTAGCGGCAACGAGCGACCCTATCCCATCACCCGGGGAGGACGCCGCCCGACCCGATGTGGACGATACCCCGGCGCCTTCCACGGCTACGGTGTTGTGGCGCGCGGTGTTGGGCGAGGTGCGGCAAGACGTGACGGCGGAGAACTACACGACGTGGTTCGCCCCCACCCGCGCCCTCGACGTGGAGGGGAGGGTGCTACGCGTGAGTGTGCCGACGCCGTTCCATGCGCAGTGGCTAGAGCACAAGCTGCGGGGGTGTGTGGACCGGGCGTTAGGGCACATGGGCCACGCCGGAGTGCGCATCGCGTACGAGGTCGGAACGCCGGCGGATCGTCCATCGGTCGGCGACCAGGCGGCGGATCAGGCGGCGGTACTCGCCCCCCCTATCGCGACCATCGCGCCGCGACCGTCAGCATCCCGATGCGAGACCCCTGCCTTCGTGCGCGCACCACAGCCGTGTGCGGCGTCTAGCGCCGTGCCTTCCCCGGTGGTGGCGTGCCCCTCCTGCCGTTCCTCCCCCTGTCGCTGCCGGCTGGCGGATCAGCTGCGACGTGTCATCGCCCCGCGTAGACCATATGCGCCTATCGGCGCCACGCGCGTTCCGCAGCCATGACGATGACGATGACCGTGACGTCGGCGTCCACGCGCGTCTCGCTGTCGTGGACGCGTGCCGGAAGTTCGATCGGGCGACGACGGAGGCGGTGTGCGCCGGGGGGTAGGCTACTCCTGCCGGATCGAGCCGGAGTGGGCAATCCGACACGCCAGCACGCTGATGGGGCGATGACATGGTATAATCGCCCCATAAATCGCCACATGTGGCGATTTATGGGGCGATTATGGGGCGATACGCTAGGGACGAGCGACGTGGACGAAACGGGCGAAGGAGATACCAGGTGGTTGCGTGCCCTCATCGCGGGCGGTGAGACGGCGCGGGTCGAGTTCAAGGTCGCGCCGCCACGCGCGATTGACCTAGCCACGCGCGTTTGCGGATTCGCGAATGGTGAGGGGGGCGACGTCGTCCTCGGCGTGGCGGATCGGACGTGGGCGATCATCGGGGTGGCAGACCCCGCCGCCGCGGTCGACATCCTGCTGCAGGCCTGTCGGCAGTGCAAGCCGCCGGTGCGTCTCGACCCGTCCCGGCCACTGGTCGCGCATCTCGACGGCGCAACCCTCGTCGTGGGCCACATCCCGCCGAATGACGGGACGCTGCACCAAGCGGGGGGAGCGTTCTACATTCGGCGGGGCACCCACACCGTCCCGCTCGACGCGGCGGAGATCGAGCGCTACTTCCACGCCCGTGGGACGCTCGCATGGGAGGCGCGCCCCGCGCCGCTCGCGACCCTGGCCGACCTGGACCTCGACCGGGTGCGCGCCTACCTCGCCCACCGGCCAGGGCGGCGCGGGACCACGCCGGACGCCGCTGACCCGGCGACGTTGCGGCGCATCGGGTGCGCGGCGGTCGACCCGGCCGACCCGTCGGTCGTGCGCCCGACGCACGCGGGCCTGTTGGTCTTCGGCCGTGCGCCGCAGGATACGATCATGCATGCGGAGGTCATCTGCGTCCTCTTTGGTGACGACCTCGGGCTGCGTCGCTACCTGGACCGGCGGATTCTGCACGGCACGCTACCGGAGCACATCGATCAGGCCGAGGAGTTCCTGGTGCGTCACATGCGCGTCGGAGCGCGAACCGACGGGTTCCGCCGGGTGGACGAGCCGGACTATCCGCTCGAAGCGCTGCGGGAGGCCGTCGTTAACGCTGTCGTCCATCGCGACTACAGTCTGGCGGGCGAAGCGGTGCGTTTGTTCTATTACCCCGACCGCATCGAAGTGCACAGCCCCGGCCTGCTGCCGCCGGGCATTCGCCTGGACGACCTGCGCGCGGGGCGGGTGCCCTCGCGGCCGCGCAACCCGATCCTGGCGAGCCTGCTGCGCGATGTCCCCGGCGGGTACATGGAGCGCGTGGGGAGTGGCGTTGTCTTCATGATTGGCGAGATGCGCGCGTTGGGCCGGCCAGAGCCGGAGTTCCGGGAGCAGGGTGAGGTCGTGGTGACCTTCCGCCATGACCTCGTGGCGGGGGGGACAGCACGCGACGTGGGCAGGGGCGCGTCCGTCGCGGGCGCGGGACAGGAGGGGACGCGGGGGCCGACGATTATCGAGCGCCAGGAGATAGCCTTGCGCCATGTGCGCGAGCACGGCGCGATCACCAACAAGGTATATCGCACCCTCGTCGGCGTCTCTAACATGACGGCGTTGCGCGACCTCGACGCACTTGTGGCCCAGGGATCGTTGCACGCTGTCGGTCAGGGGCGGGGCCGCAAATATGTACGATGAGGGGACCGCGGTCTTTTGCTCAGGGAAGAGTGGTGGGCACGGGAGCGCGCGACCGGACAAGAGGAGCGATGAGACATCATGAGCGCACAGACACAGACGGCTCCGGCGATCGGCGTGCTCGACGTGGATGGCTTGCACCTGCTCGATCGGCCCCTCGTCCCCATCACGGGGACGATCCGGCACGTCGGCGACCTCTACAAGGGCGCGCGCCGGCGTGGTCTGACCCAACTCTGGCTGACCGACGCCTGGGTGCGTGCGGCTGGTTTGCCCGACACGCTTGCTGTGGCGGGGCAGTTCCGCGAGCTGCGCCATCCCTTCGTCAGCGATGGCCTGGACGACCTACACGCCTTCCCCACGACGCTCACGCCCTGGCTGGACCTGCGCAAGAAGGGCGAAGCGGGATCGAGCGTGTCGATCGTGTTCCCGCTCTACGACGAGCACGCGGTGTGGGGCCTCG
>JAABUL010002313.1_pt1 | contig 32034 bp, 55 predicted proteins | sample 5559151 | NCBI WGS metagenome assembly JAABUL01 (sample SAMN10711876, study PRJNA513368) | rock metagenome | isolation source: Antarctica rocks | place: Antarctica: Victoria Land, Pudding Butte sud
CGAATTGGCATGCCAGGAAAGTTCGAGTTTGTAAAGCCTCGCAGAAACATCGAATCAACTGCTCATTCATGAAGCTCACCGCACAAACGGTCAAGCAGTGCATTTCTGCTGGTTTCGCATGATTTGCCGCTGATGCGCGAGCCGGCGGAAAAAATGGCGGGCAGCTGCGCGGAAGCTGCGAAAATTGGCCTCACAGCGCGCGAAAGCTGCGCGAATCGCTTAAATTATTTCCATTTTCGCCGCTGCGCGAATCATGCCCGTGACTACGGTAACAGCGTCTTTTGCCTGTTGTCGCTGCCAACAAGTGCTGCATTCATCGAGCAAGGGTACGTTACGCAGAGTTGGAGCACAAGCATATATTAGGTTTAACGTTGGCGATGTTGTTGATCGAGGGCCTCAGGTTCCACCATGATCTTAGGTTTTAAGACCTGAAATGTCACAAGGCCTTTATCTGGCAAACGTAAAGATTGCTACTGCTGGTGAGGATTGCTGCTGCAAAATCTGAATGAAACTGTGCCTAATGCATGGGCTACCTATAAGCCCATGCAATCCGGGATTGTGCGTCACAGTGTATTTTGATTTCAAATATTGCGGGTGTGAGGAGGTTCGCCTCTTCCCCTCTCCCCACTATCACGCAGACCAGACTGACGTATCTACAGTGATGCAGATCCGATTGGCGCCACAGCAAACATCAGGGGCCCTGGATTGATCGAATGCGCACTTGCGTGCCACTCGTCGTACACCTCGCTCTGGAGGGTGTACAGGCGGCTTGCGATCGCAGCGAGAAAGCCCAGAAAGAAGATCATCTCGCCGACGCTAAGGCCACCGCACCTTGTCCACCAAAGAACAAAGTGCTCAGCTTCACAGACCGCACCAGCACATCAAGCAGGCCCAGACTATGGCGGTCATCTGATCATGCTCACAGTCATCAATGTGCATAGCATCGCAAGGCGCACCACCACATGAAGAAGCGGCGGTCTGGCACTTGCCAGCCCAGGAAGCGCCCGATCTGCATGCATCACACATGCGACTGTCATCCACTCAAGCTTGCAATGCTGTTGGTCAAGCAATCGGCAGGACCGCAGCGGTGAACACTGCAGACCAATGCCCCATTCGATGTGCACTGATGACTGAACCCCGATCCAACAACAAGAGCCGCATTTATATAGGCGGATGATACAGTGCAATGCTACACAGTTGCAATTGCTGCGGTGGCAGCAGCGCATCCAATTGGTACTGATGGAACAGGCACCTGCCAAGCCAGAGTCAGCCAGTGCTGAGCTGGCATTTTATTTTTATCGACGAAATTGACACTTTTGGCCAGGCGCGCGACCAGATGTTGGAATAAAATAGTTGAGGAAAAAGAAAGTCATGGACATTTGGCATAGAAAATGCAACATTCGTAATTCGTTGTGCCAATCTTTTCAACTCTATTTCTGAGCCGGGCACCTGGGCTTTGGTCCTCACGAACATCGGAGCGCCGATTGGCAGCATTGACGCCAGTGTGACGGCGATCGCAGCCAACAGCGGCGGCCCGAAAAAGAATAGCGAGTTGATGAGGACCTTAGGCGAGCCAACAAACAAGTTCCGCTTGTCCAGCTTCAATGCCGAGCCATAGGTGTATCGGATGTTCATGGGCGCGAGCTCTTCGGCAACTTTGTCATTCGCTGAAAGAGCGTACAGGCAGCACAGCCACAGTCCGATCATGCACCAGGCAAACACGATAAGGGCCGTGTGCAGCGCCGCTGCGAGCCGCAGGCAACCGCCCATCGCAGCCATATCAACCAGATCTTTCTACAAGGCACTGCAGGCGGCGCGATCGCGGCCCACGGCACAACGCCCAGTATCGCCGGCGGCAGCGCGCCAAAACTTCAGCTTGATGACTGAATTTCGGCCGCCGCGTTGGCAAGCAATTCTGGAGCTCTTCCGGCACGAACGTCTGCTCCTGCAAAAATCACAATCTGCAAGCCTTCAGAATGCATCGGCAGATGGCTGCCGATTTAGCTTGATGAACGGGGCGGCGTGTGCCTGGCGCGCTCAATTTCGGGCGTGTGCCTGTGCGGATGAGCGTGTGTCGGAGTCCGCACGAATCGACGCGAGGAAGTCAGGGAGCACAGTACGACACAGGGCTTCGTTCCCTTCTGGTGCACGACCACCGAGCGATAAGCTGGACAGCTGCACGGAGGGCGATGCGCATGCAGCAGAGTTTACTCGTCAGGAACGCGTCGGCTCGAGCATCTGCACCGGACTGATTCAGGCAAGAATCGCTGACGTGGTAACACGCGACAGCACACGACGGGCACACGAGGCTCACTTCGGGTCGGCTGCGAGGGCAGCTTGGGTTGGCAGATCGTGCAAAAGGTCGATCGTGAGCAAAGTGCTCCTCTGTGCCGGTGGTCCGTCGTCTAGTGACACCTGCACCTGCCTGCACCTGCCTGCCAGGATGCGTGCACCGCAGATCAGCTGGCTGGCCCTGCTGGTCTGTGCACTGCTGCTCGTGGAGCAGTGCGCCGCCAAGCAGGCACCAAAGGTCCGCGCTCAGCGACGTCATCGGGAGTGGATGTCAAAGCAGCACGCGCAGCAAGCAATCCGTCGCAGCCTCCTGCAGGACGACAGCGCCGCTGGTGCACCGGCTCCGGCGCCGGCCGGCGCCCCGCTTGAGCTACCAAGCGACGCTATGAACGTTTGCAGCTACGAAAAGCTTCGAAAGGCGACAAAGTGCTCCAACAACAAGAAGGTCTTTTACGAGGTGTGGTGATTGATATGCAGATTTTTGCTAAGCATGCGTGCACGGTTTTTCCATTTTATGCCAATCACTCATGGTATGGAGGGTGTCTAAGACTGTGTATGCATACGCTGCACTCCGAGGGACCAGGTAAGCTGCCGCCGCCAGATCGCTGCTCACTTCCGAGATGGCCCTTTGGCCCGGGCCGATGACAACTGCTGACCCCTTTCCGTGCTGCACTCGGTCTGCAGCATGTTGCATCTGATGATATCTGTCTGATAGACGCACAGCGCATCAGACTTTCCGTCCTGCTGCGATCTGCAGCTGCCTCATCGATGGTCTCTGGACACGCTGTTGTCACCATTTGCATGATGCCCCTTTAGTGTACGCTATCGATTGATGACAAAATCTGTATTTCGACGCAGATGAGGAGTGCTGCGAGCTCATGAGCTCCTACTACAGCAACGCATCGACCAAGCCGACGCGCAACTGCTGGTGCGACCCCGATGTGTGGGCCCGGGAGCTGGAGCTGGAGCTGAAGACCTACATCACCCTGGGCTCCTTCTTCGACGGCTGCACGTGAGCACCCAACCGCTTTTCCTGAAGTCAATGCGCAGCGTGCTGCAGCATGCTGCAGCGCGTACTGCACCCGCCCGCATCGATGCTGTTGGTTCACACCCGACTGCGATGTGATTTTGAGCTGCGCAGACAGCACCGCACAGCTGCAGTTGAACTGCATGCGGACCTGCCCTGCGCATGTGCTGATTCTGCACAGCAGCGACCTGCGTTGCACACCAGCACGTTCCGGGTGAGCGGCATCAAAGCCGATGTCACCCGGCGTTTCCGTGTTGACGCTGATGCTATTTTGTCATGCAGGGCATCTAATTACACCGTCGGCGACGAGTCGATCGCGTACTACCAGGACGGCGCCGGCCCTTGCGGCGGCCTGCCGGCAGCGGCTGCGGAGGAGGAGGAGATGGAGGTATGAAATGCATTGACAGATTTGTCTTGCTCGGACTGGCATGCCGCAGAGACCCCTTGTTTGGTTTTAAGGACGCTGCCCTGGGTCTGTTGACCTTGTCCTGAACGCTGTTTGCAGACGCCGACGTACCCGCCGAAGCGCAGCTTTGGCAAGTGGTGCCGCGAGGGCCTGCCGGACAACCCCTTCGTCCTCTTCTGCTTCATCGTCTCCATCCCGTCAGGTGCGGCCAGGCTTCTGTCCACCGGCATTCCAGCTTCTCTCCCCCGGCATGTGCGTGGCAGTGTCACAATCTGACGCATCGGTTCACATCTGCTGCTGCTGTTTGCGGTGCCGCCAATGGGAATCCTGGCTTTGTCGACCGAGATATTGATGCCGAGGTTGACTCTGCGATGGCATGTTGCATGCAGTCATCGGCTTCATGATCATGATGTGGCCGTTCATCTTCCACGCCGTCCTCACCGTCGTGGAGCTTCCTGGCAAGATGAAGGCTAAGAAAACGATGTGAACGTGAAGGTCACTGCTATCCTTCCCGAGTTGTAATGGTTCCCACATCATTGCCCTGCAGCAGCAGCGGCGTTTGCAGCGCGTCCGAATTTGCTGCAACCTGTCGGAAGTCTGAACCGAATTCGTGTAACATGGCTTTCTAGAGCGTTGTTCTTGTGAAGTTCGGAGCGTGACATTCAGCAATGTGCCCCGACAAGCAACATTGCAGCACTTGCCGGCTCGAGTGTTCAGGGCGCCCTGAACACGCCGGCGTGAGAAAGTGCCTTGACTATCTTTGTAGAAGAGTTCTGTCATAAGTGCGACGCTTGAATCTTCACACCGACAGACCTACCTAGATCTAGCCACCACACATGTCGATCACTGGGCAGTGCCGCCCCGCCATATGAACCTGCTGGAGCGCAATGCGACTGTTTGCAGCCGTCAAACGAAAGATCCGCTCCCCAGTGATATGCCAAGAACTCTTAATACCCTCCAACGCTCGCTAGGGTGCCGTCTACAGCTCGGCACACTGCTGCTGCCCAGTGGCGCCACGCTCAGACACAGGTTCCCTCATAGGGACGATGCCAAGCTGCCCCCGCCGGCTGCTGCATGCTCCTCCGACAATCCTGCAACGCTGGCGCCGCAAATCCGGCTGCCGGCGCGCTCGAGCGCTGCGCCAGCTGTCCGGCTCCGCGCACTGTGTGGGCCGTAGCCTCAGCAGAGGCTGAGGTAGCGCCGCACGGCCGGCTGCTGTTGCGGCGCCAAGCAATTGGCTGCTGCCGCAGCGCTGCGGCGCCAGGCGGCCTGCTGCTGTCGGGCGGCCGGCTGCTGCTGCGGCTCCAGACGGCCAGCTGCTGCCACAACGCCGTGTGGCCAGCTGCAACCGCGGCGTCAGGCAGCCGTCTCGCGCCGCGGCGCCGCGCTGCGCAAGTGCAGCTCACATGTACTCTGACGCCTCCACCTGCATGTACACCGACTCCGACACCAGCGGCACGTCCGCGTACTTGCCCCTGCACAGGCGCACGTTGATGTCAGCGACAGAGTGTGTTTTATCGACCTGGAAGAGCTCTGTAAATTTTTGGCTGTGAGTCGGTGTTGCTTTGGCACTGCGGCGGCGGGCACAGGTGCATGTGTACATCGCGCCAGCGCGGCCCGCGACCCGCGCAACTACAACACGGCAGTGCTAGGAGCGTACCTGAGGGAGTAGTAGACGCAGTACAGGATGGGGCACATGCAGAACATCCACGAGAAGTTGTCGAACACCTGCGGGCAAATCAATGCTCTTCAGCGAGACAGAGTTTTGTGTTGGGTGCAGACATGATGAATTGCTTTGGCCTTACGCTGAATTTGTAAAACCTGCATACAAGCACAGAACCGAGAGCTGGCTGGCAGGGCACCGAATGCAAATAGCCGTGACATGCAGGATATCCGCCGCACAAACCAGAGAGCTGGCTGGCAGGGCGACGATTGCCAGCCCGGTTAGTCAATAGACTGGAAAGTGCACCGTGAGGATGGCGGTCCACCGCAGCTCGGAGGGGAAGTAGGAGCGGATGATGGTGAACAGCATGACGATGATGTCGATCATGACGGACTGCATGCAGTTGAAGCGCACAAAGTGCGGAATCTTGGTGTTCTTGACGACCGCCAGGAACAGCAGGAAGAAGATGACCAGCGGCGCAAACTGGCTGCAGTAGTAGATGCGCACAAAAGGGCCTGCGTTGGACAAATAGATGCAGTGAGCACAGTGAGGGACGTGCGATTGAGCATCCGGCTTCACGGCTGCTGGCTTCATAATGCTGTGCCCCTGTTGGTTTGGGAACCAGTCTGCTTTCTTCCTGGTGCAAGAGACAGCGCCAGCAGCAGAGACAGCAGCAGCTGCACCCTCTCCCCGCCCAGCAGCGTTCGCCCACATGAGCTCATGGACCAGATCATCATCTCTCCTGCAGTGTTTGCACTGCAGGATGGCCGCCGCCACGACGCGAGGCGCGAAGGCGCCCTCTAGTGCGTCCAAACGATGCACAGCTCACCTGGGACGAAGTACAGCAGGATCGTGCTGGGCAGCATGTGGTACACCTCCTTCCCCAGCGTCAGCGAGTCGATCCAGGGTATGAGGTATGTGAGCGCTGCCGCGACCCGCCAGAACAGCGACGGCGGTCCCTTGGCGCCGCTGTCTGGGCTAAGCGCCTCCACGCCATCCGCTGCTCGCGGTGCTACCTGCAGAATGCGAGTAGAAGACGATGGGATGACACGTTTGATGCGCTGATCACCATTGATGCGCTGCTTGCCGCAAAAAATCATGGTCAGCGCTCATAGCTATGAATCCGACTGGAAATGGCCAACGCGAAAGTTTCGCGCGGGCTGGGCCGCAGAAGTCTCATCAGTACGCACCGCAATTTTTTGCCGCCTGCGGCATGGCCGCGCTGCAAGCCAGTGTGCACCTGCGAAGTGACGCGCCAGTTTGTGTCAGTGACGCCTGTTGCTGGATCTTCATATGCGGTCGGATCGACTGTAGTCAGCAAGACAGCCTTCCTAATCTGCTTCGTGTTGTGAGTTCTCCCTTGTGTTATCATCTGCAGTGCTTTCTTTACAGCGGATTGTCACGCCAGGGGCTCACAGAGCGCACCGGCTGCCTGGCTGAGCTGCGTCTGTAGCCTCAAGGGAGACTGCTGGCATGGGCTGTTAGCGCATGCGTTCTGGCACGCAGGCTGGCGCGCAGCAGCTGTCGGAGCTCTTCTGTACAAGCTGGGATGTGCTGCTGCGGCTGCCTGCGAGACTGGCACTGACATACCGAGCCTGGAGACACCAGCCAGCATGATGGCAAACGCTACAGTCTTCGCAAAAGATCACCGCAGACGCAAACTCCACTTGATCTGCTCGCCGCCCATTACTATTACATCTTCGACACCTCAGCCGAGGCGGCGACTCGGGTGTAGACTCGAGGGGATGCCGTTGGCCATTTGTCTGGCGGCTAGGGGTTGGCATGGACGCATCTATGGTTCTGTCGCTCAGATTTGTTATTCACATCATAAGTACAAGACCGCCTGGCTGACTCCAGGAGGTTCCTCGAATTCGCCCGCGTCATGTGGCGGTGACCAAAGCCGTTGCGGACAGAACAATGCCAGCAGAGACGAGGGGCGTGCGCAATTTGCGCACAGCAGAAGGCAAACTGGCATCCAAGATTGATGCTGGTCCGAAGAATGTGCACGTGAGATCTCCTTCCCAGATGTGGGATATCCTCGCCCCAGCTATCAGCCACTATCGTGCCTTCGGGATGGCCAGTGCGGTTCTTCAGAGTTTCTTCGAAGTCTTTTCCCTATCGCACTACTAGAATTTTGGCACGGCATCAGCGTTTCCAGCGAGCGGCAGCGCACACACGGACGTTTTGTAACGCCCTGCAACAGCAGCACAGAAGGCTGACACCGGAACTCACTTGACATAAGCTGCTGAGGTGCGAATAAGGCGGTGCTGTATTGTTCATGCGTTCGTGGCTCCCCGGAAAATCACTGATCAGCCCACCTGCATCGTCGTCGTGTCCGTTGGTGGCGTGCGTGCTGTAGGCGATGTACAGAAGCGTTTTGTGGGCGGGGTCCCACACGCGCCTCACCCGCAGCGTCTGTAGCAAAGGGAGGTCAAGGGATTGTGCTGGCATGGGCCGAACTCGAATGAAGGTGAGAACAAAGGCAGGTCTCCTTTCAGGTGGCATGCAAACGCATTTTGCATTTAATAAAGAAACTCACCTTCTGCTGAAGCAGGTTCAGACCCTTGCGCTCTGAGAAAACTTCCTGGCCCTCCTTGCCCTCAATGTCCTTCTCGTCGAAGGCCAGCTTGCCGGTCAGCGCACATGTGACGGACGCCTGCACGCGTGAAGAGTGATGCGAGTTTTGAATATACAAACTTTGACCGCCGGAATGGTCCACATCAGCAGTGGTGAGTCAGAGGTTTTTGGCCTGTGCGGCAAGGCTAAGGCTGAGTATCTGCAACGGGGACAGACATGCACTCGCCTGACTCGGTTCGTTGAAAAAGTCCTTGCTCAGCTTTTCAGTGATTGAGCGCTGGAATTCTGAGATGTGCAACCGCAAAGATGAGTGTCTGGGGCTGGGACCTTTTCAACTGCAGATTCAGATGGCTACTCGCAGATGCCCAAGATGCACCTCATCCGACTGCACACGCACTTACGGCGAATCATCACAGAGGCAAGATTTGAGGTGTGATGGCGCTGACCTGAGATGAAGATGGTCACGCCTTGAACTTTCGGGTCCTCCTGCGCAACGACCTCGACGGAATCCTTGAAGAAGATGCCGCTGGCGGTCCACTCTGCCACCTTGTCGGTAGCCTGAGCCGAGCCTGGAGGCAGGTTGCGGAGTGCATATCAGATTTCGGCAGCAGCAAGGAATCATGGCGGCAGCACCAGCAGGCCACACACAACATGCCCCTCGTGTTGTCTCGAGTGTGCGAGATGGCTGAACGTGACTGGACAAGGAATCGGAAGGAATCAGACCTGCAGTTGAGCACAGCAGCAGTGCCGCCGAGCCGGCTGCGAGGAGTGCATGCTTGCCCTGCACAGCCGCGCGCTCGACGATGCCGGCGACATGCTGTCTGTGCTGCGCGACGATCGGCAAGGGCGCGCATCTGCGGCTGCGGCATGCGCGCAGGCACATCTGTGGCTGCTGCTGTGCATGCTGCGTACACAGTCGCTGCTGCTGCAGCGCGAGCATGGTGTTGATGCAGGCGCTAGTGATAAGCTGTAGTCGAGAAGGAATCACCCAAGCAGACACCGACCAGTGGATACACCAGAGAATAGATCTCGATGCAGTATGCAGAATGCGAGGTTGCCGCTGCGGTGTTCCCCTTTATTTGATCTTGACCCGGCTGCCACGTCAGATGTAGTCCCTCATCAACAAGTGCAATGCCTGTTGCGAAGCGCCATCTCCACAGTGGTGCTACATTTGCAATCTGAAAGGTCAATTGTGATTGTGATCCTGCGCGCAGCAAACTTCGATGCAAATTTCAGTCTTTGCATCCCACCTTGCGAAGGCAAAGTCTGCTGCAGCTTTTCACCGAGCGAATTCATATCAAATCAGGTGCTCCCCGTTGCGTCCTCTCTGAACAGGGTGCTGATACATCAAACCCAGGGCCACAGCGGTCCAGGTATTGGGCACGTCATGGCGGCAGCCGTGCCACCGAGAAGGCTGAACGTCAATGTCGGCGTCCTGGGGCATGTAGACAGCGGCAAGACCAGCCTCGGTGAGCGGCTGCCTAATCCATGCCTACTATCTACCATCATGGCCCTCATCGGATCATCATGCACGAGATATATTCTTACCGATCCTTCGCTGGCCATGCGGGATCATGGCGCATGGCGCATGCACACAACCCAACGTCCAAGCTGTGTGCGAAGGTGGCACTGCCCATCTCATGCAGTTGCGGCGCTGTCGACGCGGCTATCGACGGCGGCGCTGGACAAAAACCCGCAGAGCAAGGAGCGCGGCATCACGCTGGACCTTGGCTTCTCCTCCTTTTCGGTGAGGTTTCATTCTGCCCTAGCCTTTTGCATTCAGAGTGGCCTCGTTCTTGGTGAGTTTTATCTGGCGCCGCCTTTGTTACATCTGGCTGGCATGCATACACAACTTGCAGCGCAATGTGCCGATGCCTGTGCTTCCGCATCGTCGTCTTCACAGAGTCTCCTGACGCTCCGGATCGCAGCTCTGGCTTGTCGTGGCCGTTCTGAGGGCGTCAAACCGCTGCCAGTGCGAAACCCTGAATTTACGCAGGCGCCAATGCCGGTGCACCTGGCGAACCAGCCGTTTTGACGAGATGCAGACGACGCTGGCCTCAGGGTCTTGCATCAAAGATCAAAGCCCCAGATTGCTTTCATTGAGCAAAAGTCTCATGCAGGCACCGCTGCCGGCGCATCTGGCGGACCAGCCGTACACCGAGGTGCAGGTCACACTGGTGGACTGCCCTGGGCATGCGTCGCTGATCCGCACCGTCATCGGCGGCGCCCAGATCATTGACATGATGCTACTGGTGGTGGACGTGACCAAAGGTGCGCTGCACTGTTGCTGAGGCAAATGCCCACAACATTGCGCTGCTGGTGTGCTCATTCCAGTTGGAGGATGTACAGACGCTGGGAAACTTTCCAGTGGTGTTGCGAGCAAGCACGCTCATCATGACAATTACGAAGCAAGGCGGCCTCATAGATTCTGGGGGGGTGCAATGCGCAGGCATCCAGGCGCAGACGGCAGAGTGCCTGGTGCTGGGCGAGCTCGCGACGCAGCACCTGGTGGTCGTGCTTAACAAGGTGGACCCGCTTTTCCTTTCGGACTGCCTTGGCACAGCGAATAATGTCTGGACCTCCTTTCTCCTGGGCCCGCCTCTGGGCACAACGGGTCATATCTACAACACCTCCCTGACGGAGCCCCGCCTGGAGAGCATTCCGTCTACGCACGTGGTGTCGCCATGATACATCATCATGATCACTCGTCTGGACCACTTGTAGGTGGACCTGCTGCCGCTGGAAAACCGGCAAAAGCTGCTGGCGCGGGCGCGCAAGCGGCTGGGCGCCACCTTCGCCCAGACCAAGTTCCATGGCTGCCCCATGGTGGCCGTATCCGCCAAACCAGGTACGGCATGGAAGCTCGTCAGAGTTTTGAAAACTGGACTGGGCGGCCTCCCAGTCTCGAGACAGCATCGCATCTTAAATGCTCAGCCGCTGGCAGGAGGTCAAGAGGTCGGCTAAGAGCGATGGGCAGGGGGACAATCGTGGCTGAGAGCCGTTCTTTTATGAATGGACAGGTGGTGGCGAAGATGCGGCCGCGGCGCCGGCGGAGGGCGTCGATGGCCTCGTGTTGCTGCTGCTGGAGCGCATCCCGCGGCGACTGCGCCGCCCAGCCGGCCCGCTGCTGTTCGCCATCGACCACTGCTTTGCCATCCGCGGCCAGGGCACCGTGCTCACCGGCACTGTGCTGCAGGTGGCTGCTGTTGCTCGATCTTGTTCTTCAATGCTCCTGGTCATTACGTTAGGGCCACGTCATGCTCTAAGAGACTCTGTAACAACAGACGAGATGTGTGAAGGCCGAATTGCGCAAACATCCTATAAACATTGCCACCTTACTAAGCTGCGCGCACGTCTGCATGCCGTCTGCTGCGTTTCTGAGCGGTATGCCAATTGGGAATGCAGGGCGCAGTGAAGGTGGGCGACACTGTGGAGTTGCTCAAGCTGCAGCGCAGGGTGCGCTTCATGCAGCCTAAGTGCCTTGACCACATTTCTACGCACTATGGCAATTTGGTGGGTGCTCTCAGCCGCTTCAAGGCAGCCGGCACGCGGAACACCATAAAAATTGCAACAACATGTCAGCCTGCAATTTGGCGCAGGTGCGCAGCCTGCAGATGTTCCGGGCGCCGGTGCAGTCCGCGGCGACCGGGGACCGCGCCGCAATGGCCGTCACACAGCTGGATGCCGAGGCGGTGGAGCGGGGCCTGGCCGCGGCGCCGGGTAGCGTGCCCACCTTTGTGGCGGCGGTCGCCGCCGTCGAGAAGATCCGCTTCTTCCTGGGTGCGACCTTGAGCAGTCTCCTCGTCACATGTGCATGCTCGCCAACCCCTGCTAGGAGTCCGGCTCCACGATCTGCCGGCGCGGCGATCGCTGCTGTGGTTGTGGAGGAGCTCCCCCATGGGTGCGGTGTTGGGTAATGATCCCCAATGCAAGGTGCTGCCCTGCTGCACCATCGCTGCCGCAATGGTATTACCCACTGTGGCGGCCGCCGCCGAGAACATCCGCTTGTTCCAGGGCACCCATCGATGTTTTGCTCGTTGTTATGCACGACCTCCAGTCTGCCTTGCGAGTGACGGCTTCCCAAATGCGACAGCCTTTTCATGCCTCTTCATGTAGGCGAGGTGCGGTCGAAGACCAAGCTGCACGTGAGCGTCGGGCATGCCACCGTCATGGCGGAGCTGTCCTTCTTCGGGCTGCCGGACGGCGAAGAGGGCGGCGCTCCGCAGCCGCCACAGGGCGACGCCGTGGCGGCGGCCCTGGAGCGCTTGGGCAAGCTGACGCTGCAGGTGCTGAATGACATGCCATGTGGTGCTGGAAGAAGATACCCTGTGGTGCTGAAGAGGATGCCCTGTCGTGTGGCAGCTGTGCGGTGCACCAAAAGCAGAGGTGGCACCGCGCTGCTGCTGCTCATCCCTTTGGTAAACCATCAGACGGCACGATTGCTGTGCGCACAGTCTCGCTGTCTGCGCCAGATGGCTGGGCGGGTTGCACACAGCATCACGCAGCTTTGTTTCCTGCAACAAACGGCACAGCAGGCTGCAGTCGTGCTTGACGGGCAGCTGGTGGACCCGTACCTGCCCGTGTACAAACGATGTATGTATCCAACAGCGTCTTTAGTGATCTTGCTGAGCAGCCGCCGCTGGTAAGTGTGCCACGCAGGACGCCGCTCCGCGTTTCGACTTCTCGCGGCAGTACCTGCACCAGGAGCAGCTGTACGGCCTGGAGGGGCGGCCCCGCGCTGCTTCCGCCGTTGCCGCCGCTTCCAGTTGCCGCAGCAGCGGCAGCGGCGTCGCAGCAGCAGCAGCAGATGGTTCGGAGCACGGCGCGGATCTGGCGCCGCATCACGGGCTGCAGTGGGCGCTGCTGCGCTTCAGCCAGCCCGTCACCGCCCCAGCGGTGAGCATTTTGACCTGCCTCTGGCTGGTGGACGTACGGCCCCAAAAAGCCCCTGCCCTAGATTGCTCGCCCCTGCCCTGCATCGCCAGGCCCTGCCCTACATTGCCCACCTTCCAGGCGCGACGATTTTTCGAGCCCAAGGCTGTATCACGATAGCTGGCTCTAGTGTGACAGAGTTTCAGCTGTCCCTGCGGGATGCACTGGTCATCGGCCCAAGAACCTGTACGCCGACGCCAGCGCCGCATCCTGCCGCTGGCGCTGAGACAGCTGCGCCGATGCAATCATTCCCACAGGACATTGCAAGCTTCCGAAAACTGACATGTGTTTTTTGCCACCACAGGAGTTGCTGGTCATCGGCTCGAAGCTGGACGCGGGCGCATGTGAATAAAAGAAACAGCGGTTTCATCCCGCAGGACTTTCACAGCTCCCGGAGATTCTTGCAGTATCAGTGAGGCTGAAAGTGTCACGCATAGCAGGACGCGCTGGTCATCGGCTCAAAGCTGGACGCCAATGCCAGCGCTGTGTCCTGCCGCCTGGCGCTGTGCGGCTGCCTGGCGGCTGCGCTAGACCCTGACGAGCCGCCCGGCCTGGCGGCGCTGCGCGTGTACAAGACCAAGCAGCGGGCCGGCAGTGTGGAGCGGGTGGCCCGCGACGGCCGCTCCGCCGTGTGCCGCGGCATGTTCAAGAAGGAGACCGACCTGTCCGCCTTCACCGGCATGCAGGTGATCCCTACGGAAACTTTCCTTTGCTATCTTGAACGAAACAGACCCAACTCCAACTGCAGGTAGACGGATTGTTGACGCTTCGTCCGATGGGCAGCACTGCTTGCAGCCTGGTGCAGGCTGCATTCACCAGGAGTTTGTCAGCAGGTGCGCAGGTGCCGCATGCCGTAGCACACATCGGCTACATTGCTTAGTGCACTGGCTGCTTCAGCATTGAGCCAAATACGTTGGACATGCAGTGATGGGTGGTGCCTGGCATTCCGCAGGTGGCGACAGATGGCGGCATCACAGGTGTGCTTGAGGGTTCGTTTGGCAAGTCGGGCAATCTCACCGTGCGTTTCTCGGCCGACGGCGTGCACATTGAACGATTTTGGAACGCTGAAGCCCCTGCGGCTCCTGGTGCAGGTGACGACAGATGACGGAGTCGCCGGCGTGCTGGAGGGGCCGTTCGGCAAGTCGGGCAAGTTCAATGTGCGCTTCTCGGCCGACGGCGTGCAGCCCGGCACGCCGCTTACGCTGCGCTTCAAAAAGTTCGTGTTCGGCGACAAGAAGCACATGGCGCAATGAGGCGAATCGCGCAGTGAGGCGGCACGCGGCGAGGAGCGAGAGCCACTTGCAGCGATGGCCGCTAGCGGCGAGCTCGAAGTCGTGTCAGCTGAACACAAGGTGTGCACTTGGCGTGCAGTCGGCGAGTCGATGTCGAGCGGGGATCTCACACTTGTTCGCGCATATATCGAGTCGATGCCAAAATCTGTTGCATGCTAGATAAATGCAGCCTGCCTCTTAGCAAGTGCTCCACCTGCTCCGAAGCTGCCTTTGCTGCTTTCAATTTGCCCATATCGGTATAAGATTGCCAGCATCTACATGCGGCTACCAACGATGTTCTGCTTCCGACCGCATGCTTCCATATCCTTTTGTATCAGCGTCTTGATGTCTTGTGCAGGAGCCCGCATGCCGCCGCGCCGCTGCATCTGGCGCGCTAAAACACGGCAGGCACTGTGCGAAGCTCTACGACGCCGGCATTCATCCCGCCGGCAGTCATCCCTGGATGGCGTTCAGTAGGCCGATGACGCTCGAGAGGGAGCCCGGGTTCTGCTGCGCAGCCTTGAAGGCGTTTTGCACCGCGACGGGCACGCCGGGCGGCGGCGGCCCCGGCGGCGGCGGCTGAGGACCAAAGGACAGAAAAGTGTGTTAGTCGGGTCGGTCCAGCCAGCGAACAGGGCATGGTCAAATGCTGGTGCCCAGACATCAAACCGCTGGGACACGAAGGGAACATGGTGTGCCGCTCGGCCTTTTCTGCAGAGTGGTGCGCATTTGATCTGTACTCAAATAGCTCTTGCATCGCTGTGGCAAGCGCTCACCTTGCCGGCCAGGGGCGTGACGACTTTGCCAGGCGGAAATGTGGTTGGAACCGCAAAGGGATTGACGATCTTGCCAAGCGGCACTGCGACAGCCTTGCCGGTCGGTGCCGGCGTCTTGGCAGGCAGTTTGGCAGGCGCCTTAGTGGGCACTAGGGTCGCCTTTGCCGGAAGCTTTGCAGGGACTTTGGCAGGAGCCTCGATTGGCGCCTTTGTGGGTGCCTTGGTAGGCGCTGCATCACACAGCAACACTTTCGTGTGCCTCTGGCTGAGAATGCGACGGTTACAGCCCCAGCAGCAGAACGACAGCAGACCTTGAGCCACAGTCGCGCACTTGGCAGTTTTAAACAGAGCCTATGTTCGATACGACAATTCCAATCGCACCTGTACCGAGCGGCGCCACCGGAACAGCTGCAGTGCACAACTAAGCGACACTTGAGTAGGAATACGAGAAGGCAACCCAGCCCGATGGACTCCTGAGATGCACTGCACACACCGCACAGAGAATTTTGCCAGGGAAGGCGTGCAAACGTACCCTGGTTCAGCTGCCGTGCTGCCGTCAGCCTGCAGTGAAATTACAGCATGAATGAAGCTTGATGCCAGAGCTTTTAAGATCACAACAGTAACACTCAGCGAAGGCAGGTCTTCGATGGTATTGTGGACCTTGGGCAGCACACAGTGCCGTAATGGAGCCTGCAGCACTACTGACCTGTCTGCGGCCAAAGCCAGGGAGATCATGCGCACCTGCGGCCGGTGAGGCTGCTGATTTCGCCGAGCAAGTTGCCCACTGTGCCGAAATTCGGGTTCGAACCGGCAGCGTTCAGCGAATTGACCAGTGGAGATGGAATCGCGGGCGGCGGCGGACCCGGTGGCGGCGGCGGCTGCAGCAGCAGGAAGTTGCATCATGAAGAAGCGCATCTTCGACAGACTGTCTGTGTTGCAGCTGTACATGGGGCGGCCTCACAGCAGACAGACCGGAATTACGACGTGCTCAAATCGTTGTCAGGACTGCTCAGGTTGTCATCAGGACGCATGCCGAGACCGTAACATCATGCACAGCACACTGTGGCTTGATTCCGACGGAGGAGAGGCGGCACATACCGGCCCCGCGAGCGGAGTGACAATCGCTGCAGGTGGCCGGCTGCTGGCAGCGAAAGGCTGCACGCCGACGCTCGGCGCCGCGGTGGCGAGCAGAGCTGTCGGCGCCACTGTTGGCGCCACAGTCGGCGCTGCCGTCGGCACTACACAATCATAGGGGAAAACAATGTAGCCATCTCCCATGCGGTGGTGTTCATAGGTGTCACATAGGTCAAAGTTGTTCCAGCTCGTGTGCTGCAGAACTGGTCACCGAGCTGGGCAGGGACGCTCACCTGCACCGAGCGGTCCCACCGGCACGGCTGCATGTGAGCATACACAGGCTCGTCAGGAGTGAGCCGAGGACTGTGTCACTTTCTGTGTCGTCTAAATGTTGATATGCAAGCTGCTGCGTGACCACAGCATGCTCTGCCACCGCCGACGTCTCTGATAGATGACCCGCTGCCGCCATGCAGACAGATAGCACAAGCAGCGTGCTTTACACCTTGAGCCAGGCTGCGTGCTGCAAGCAACCTGCGCCAGCAAGCCAGTTCAAAACTGAGTCAGCCCTCAGGACGGAGTCATACAGCGAGAATTTTTCAGCGCAAAATTTATGTCGTGTGCGAGTCTTCCAACAACGCGACAGAGGCAAGTGCATGGTTGCAAAGCGGACTCGTCTAAGCGAGGAGGTCATTGCACCCTCGAGCAATGGGGCCGTGCCTCTCAGCGGAAGCGGAGTTGAGGCTGAGCAACAAGACGGCGAGCGCTGCGACTGCGGCGGTAGCTTGCTTCATCATACGCGACATTCTGCCACCGCTGTATTATGCCGCGGCCACTGCAACTCAGAACTCTGCCCAGCGGTGCGAATGTTTCACAGTGCACCAACTGCATGGCGCATGGCTCTCGAGATAACTCCAAGCTTCATCTATCACACGTGTGCATTTTCTGGTTTGGACCCTGGGACTGCTGACTAACACGGCCGCGTCTATTCTGTTGGAGATGCAGCTGCGCAAACAACAATATAATACGTCAACCAGGGCTGACGGGGAATTTTTGGGGGGCCCAGTCGTATGAAAGCTGAGGACACATAAGGGGCAGTGGCTGTGCGTGACAGCTGTGGAACTTTCGGCGGAAAGTTATGGATTTTCGGCGGCAAGGCCGTAGGACACCTGATTTGCAGGCAATACAGCAATTCTTCGGCACAACAGGCTCGGCCGAGCTGAGCGACTGATTGGGACTTTATGTGACTTCAAACCACGTGGCTTCCTGTGGTTGGATGTAATCCCTCGTGCAGGGAATGGTTTCCGGATGTGCTTTGCATGCTGGGCAAGTTGGGCGACAACAAATCGCAACCGCGTGGGAGCACAAATCGTATTTAATATACACTGGGAAGCCGCCGCCACGCGTAAAGCACATCAAATTTGATTATGGCGTCCATAATTATAGTCGAGACGCAGGACTAGATGCGCACAAACATCAAATTTGATTATGGCGTCCATAATTATAGTCGAGACGCAGGACTAGATGCGCACAAACACACTCATAGGCAAATGAGCCGTCCATCACAATACGTTGCACTGGCGCCCTGCACACCAGCTTTCGTATCTACTGCTGCTGGGCCGCCTGCAGCTACAGTGGCTGCATGCCGCCAGCATTACGACTACCTGGGCAAGCAATCATGCATGACCAAGGTAGAACACGACAAGTCTGCCTCGCCCATCAGGGGAAGCTGGCAGGTGGGGTCGGCAGCCTGGGCCAGCCGGCGGCCGAGCCCAGAAATGAACTGCATGGACCACAGCAAACTTCGTTCAACAATAAATTCAGGGACGTGGCAGGGGAGTGCTGCCTTATGGCACATGCCAAGCACGGTCAGCAGACAACACAAACGTGAAGCTTGACTGCAGCAGCAACGCATGGCGACTTGCCCAATACTGCTGCTGAAACAGAAGGTAGCTGCATCAAATCGAGCTTGATGCATGGCGTGGAAATGTGGCAAGGTGGGGAGTGCCTCACGTCCAGCGCTGGGTTGTCGACACCCTGAGCAGCGGTCAGCGCATTCACGGCATCCAGTGCGCTGTTGCCCGTTGTGGGGAAGGGGAAACCCCTGCGGCGGTGGGATGTCGACGCACGGCACAGCTGTAGCAGGAATGCACCACGAGAGTATCACAGGCAGAGTGCTCAAGCAGAAGACGAGTTGCTGTGCGCCATCGCCTTGCCAATGCCAATGAGCAAAGCAATCTATAGTGACCTCAATGCGCGGGGCAATATGAGATCGACAAGAAGTTGGGCTCACTCGTTGGAGGTGCCGTCGGGCCTGACAGCGGCTGCACTACGAGCGGCGCCACGGCCAGCGGCGCAGCTGTCGGCGCTGGGACTGCCGCCGTCGTCGGGACAGGCGTCGGCATGGGCGTCAGAAGGAGTGTGGCGGGAGTGGGTGCCGGGGTCGGCACCGGTGCCGGCGCCGCAGACGGCGCTGCTGTCGGGGCGGGTAAAGGACTGGGCGCCAGCGTCTGTGCCGGCAGCAGATTGACAGGCGCACCTGCGACAGACACACCCTGTGAGTGACAGAACGTGAAGCTAACACACAGTTGGTCGTGCATGGTTGGGATGGCGAAGAGACAGCGGGAGGTATATATGTATGCAGCGCAATGACCAACACATCGCTCATGATGCTACTGTAGACTCCATGCATGCCGCGCCTTGCTGCAGACGCCGCCCCGCAAAAGCCATCCTGCACCGTAGTGATGCACACTTCACCTTCTGCTGCATCGAACCGTGCCAGTGTACAGAGTGTGCATCTGCTGACAGGCAGCATTTCAATTGGGCTCCGACCTAAAAGCTTCCGCCCTTTCTGCAACCGCGGTGACAAACGCCAGAAGGAGGACTGCCGAAATCCATGCAACCTGGTGCCTGTCCATGTGTCCAATCTGCCGACGAAGATGCTTCTGCAAACGGGGCAGTGTGCCGGCCACTGCAGCGGGAATGGATTGTCGGGAGAGGACGACAGCTGTCAGGGAGGGGTCCCAGGGTGCAGCATACACAGCCAGAAGCAGGGTTGCTGACTAGGAACATCTTGTAAATAGCCAGAGATCGGTGTAAAACTGGCATTTACAATTCGTCGCACTTCCATTTGCAACAGACGTCGGATGGCATGCTCTAAATCACTTCGGCCACTCGGCCAGCAAGCGACACATCGACATCGTCTGCTACCACCATCCGTTTCTGCATGGCAGCGACGCAGCTCGGTGCCTGACCCTACCACCGCCGATACCCAGCAGAGTCATGCGCAGCGGCATCACCGGCGGTCAGAGGAAACGATGGAGATCAGCAAAGCCGATAGATAGCAGATGGGAAGCGACGACCACCAGTGGAGATGATACTGTCGGCGGAGCACTGCGCGTGCTGATCAGCATGCGCACATTCCGCAGCGACCGGCTTCAGCTGCAGCGGCCGCACGTCAGGGCGCAGAAGCTCCCACTGCCCGCCTGCGATTGCAGAGCAAAAAATCCAGCTCAGTACTGGTGTAAACATTGTCTTGTTTCGAGCTGGAAACATGCAGGCTGCTGTTTTGGTGTACTCACTATATAACGACTCACATTGGGCAGCATGAAGGATGCGTTGCACTGCCCCATCTGCTCCCAGTCGAGGCACGACGGAGGGAACTGGGTTTGCTGCAGCTTGCGGCCCTTTGCCACCAGCAGCTTTCGGGCCTTCTGCGCCTGCAGCTTTCGGCCGACAGCGCCCAGCAGCTGCTGCAGAGCCTGCATGCGCATGCGAAATATCCGTCAAATAGTTCTGTACAGTGCTTGTAGTTATACGTACAGGTGCTGCGCAGCATGCTGTCGCGTCTCCGCTCTCGAACCGCTTTGTTGTCGTAGTGAGAGATATCGCGAGTGCTTGCGTCCCGCATTTTGCTGCTATTCTGAAGAGGCATGCGGAGAGACATTCCAAGCATGATGCTACACCTGCGTGGCGGGGCTTGGCACTGCAGCGGACACGAATTGCAGCGGGGTGAGGCCAGCGAAGGGGAAGGGGATGCCAAAGACAGGCTGAACGTCGAAGCAGGGCACTGCAGTGATGGCACAGGAAATGTTTTACTGTCATCATGCCGACGCAACGCGTGTGACCGCCAAAGCATCATGCAACGCAAAGGCAAGCACTAGAGGCAGGGCGGCAGCCTTCGTGAGTGCAGCTCATATCTGGAGATGCCAGAACAGCACCCGCACACAACTCAGCACCGTAGCCATCACAATACCTGGGGTGCCGGGCAGAGGCTGCACCGTCGTGACAGCACCTGCATGCACTCGCGTGGTGTCAGCAATGTGATGGCACAAAAAGTCGTGAGATGGCGACTCTCCTGCTTGGTGTGAAGATACGGACCGAAACAACATCACGACGGATTGATACATTCACCAGTGGGTCCGGCTGCTGCAAACGGCGTCACCGTGACTGCTCCTGCAGCATAGCAGAACAAATGAAACTTCACTGTTGTACGGCGGCATGCCCTGTCACTTCTGGAGCTCAGATGGCCGACAGCAGGTCGCCAAGCCTTGAAAGGACAAATGCCTGAGTCAGCAGCACCTCGGGACAGTTGCAGGCAGGAGGCCAGCAGGATCACAAGCGCGATGGACTTGAGCGACGCCATGTTGAGCCGATGCGCGCTGCTTCGAGACGCTACCGGTCAAGGATTATGGACCAAACCGCTTCAATTTGCGTCTTTCTTTTGCCATGGAATCTACATTGTGCAGCCTGCCTTGTAGGCATGAAACCTCCAATTCGCAGCGCCGCGGTGACGCGTGGTCCTGCGCCCTCGGCGTCGCCAAGAACAGGTGGCAGCCCGCCAACAATTGCAGCTGCGGGCTGACCATCTCATCCGCGGGATGGGACATCGCGTTCTCTGCGATCAGCCTGAACTTATTTCGCCATCGCTTGATTTCATCTCATACACATTGCAAGTGCTCAAGCATCCAGAGCCGGAAAGTCGCTCCAATCAAAGTGCGAGTGATCTTTTGACGACACAATCAGGCAGCATGCAGCTTGGCAGTTGTGCCTTCCGAGCTCACACAGCTCAGAAGTGGGCGCTTCACTCATGCACAAGCAACGGAGGTGCTGGAAGGCGGCGGATCCGCGATCGCCAGGCAAGACTTGCGCTTGGTTGGAACCAAAACAGTTGCAGGCTGCGCTCGACTGCACACAGATTGACGCTTTGAAGCTGTGCAGGACTATGATCACATTGCGTTGCGACTGCAGGCAATTGCGCAGGTGCACGTGCAGCGGACAGAGGCATGCACGCAGCGGCGAGCCTCGCGGCCAGCCAACGGTTTGGAGGCTGCATCCAGGAGACAGCTGCTGCTCTCAGCTGCAGCTGCAGCAGTCGTGGGCCTTGTGTCGGGTGCGTTCAACCGAGTGCAGCGATCCACTTTCTCCTGCAGCGCGCATGGTGTGGGGTATGCATGGCGTCCATGGCGGGCGAAGCTGATCATACAGTCGGCGCCGCACGCCGCCAAGCCTGCACTGTTTTAGTTTCCTTGAAGCAGCGATGCCAAGGCAAACATGCTGGCAAGCTCTGCGTGCGTATGGCAGGCCCCGGCCCGGCCCGGGCGGACATCGTGTATGACGCCGTGCGGAGCGCCGTGCGGCCGCAGACGGATGATGAGACGGCGGTCGTTACCCTGCTGGATGCGCGGGGCACCTTAATGGAGCTGAAGGTGAGGAAACTGCCGCGCGGGCGCTGGCGTCATGCTGCGCCGATTGAGCGCCAATGCTCACACGAAGGGCACACAGCACACATGCATGCCGCGGCCCAAAGCCATTCTCGCTGTCGCCAGACCCACCAGTCGCTGTGCGTCCTCTGATACCCTCCCTGCTGTGGCACCAGGCGCTGGCGGCGACGCCGGCAGACAGCCAGGAACGATTCCGCGCCCGCAGGATCCTGCCCGGCATGGCAAAGCGCCTCCGAGAGGTGTGCATGTGGCCTTCTTTGCAGCATGGCGGCCAGAACCTGTTCCACCAACACGGCCGTCTTCTCGACGATGTTCACACGCAATACTCTCTGCAAACATGTGCTGAACGTGACCCCGCTTCATTCATTCACGAAAGAATGCCTCCTTGGGGCAACAGCAAGGACAAGATGTACACACATCACATCGTGGGAATCGCAGCTGGAGTCGGCGTTGCCGGGTCTGCTGGCGCTGGTGCGGGCCGGCGGCAACGGCAGAGTGCACGAAAAATCACATGCTGGTCGATGTCGTTGCCGGGCCTGGTGGCGCTGGTGCGGGGCGACTGCGAGGCGAGACGCAGCTGCTTCAACAACCTGACTCCTCCGAGTTGCAAGGTCGATCTCCGCACACGCAGCTGTGGCCGTCGGGGTCGAGGCTGGTAGCGCTGGTACAGGGGGGCGGCGGCGACGGCGAGCCGCACCTGTTTTTGAGATGATGAAACATGAACGAAACTGTAAAACCCAGAGCACCCGCAGCTGGGCCCATCAGTGCCGGGCTGGTAGCGCTGGCGCAAGGGGGCGGCGGTGACGGCGACACGCATAGGAGTACCTAACTCAAACAACATATGCACCAAGACATGCACACTGTGTGTATCAGCAGCTGGGACCGTCGGTGCCGGGGCTTGTGGCGCTGGAGCAAGGGTCCGACGACAGGGAGCGCGTATATTTCAAACTATGAATACTCACATAACACGTGTCAATCGAATGCACACCTCCCATGCCTGCAGCTGGGGCCGTCGGTGCCGGAGCTTGTCGCGCTGGTGCAGGGGTCCGGCGATGGGGAGGCGCAGCTGTCGCGCGAGTACGGCGGCACCGGCGGCGACGGCTTCCAGGGCGGCGCCGTGCCCCTCTACATCGCCATCGGCAACGTGAGGCTGTCTGAGACGTCACGCTGCTGCTGAAAATCCAGCTATACATCGCAATGGGCAATCTGCAGGAGGGTGTTGTGGGGAGGCGTCCCTCCTGCATGGGCTTGCGACTGCAATCTGAGTCACGAAAGCAGTCCAGGTTGAGGTGTCGTCAGTGATCCTTCATCACAGCCTGTTGGCGGCGGGCTGGTGCGCGTGGACAACTGTTGGTAGGGCATTGACAAACTGCCAGGCCTGACACGCCTGCTACAAGCGGTGCCGTATGGGTTGAATGCCCGAGGCCGTTGAGCGCATCTCGCAACCGCTGCCCGCAGATCGTCACCATCAGCGGCCGCACGATCAAGGAGCAGGCGCAGGCATCGCCGAAGTTTGCCGCGGACGCCGTTTCCCGCATCGACAAGCTGCTGGCGGCGCTGCCGCAGGAGCTCGTGGCGCGCGCCAAGGAGCTCCGCACGAGGCGCATGGCGACCGCATGAGAATGAAGCGCATGAGTAACGCCTGGCGTCAGCAGCCGGGTGTAGCTGCCGCCCGGGAGCAGGTTGGACCGCAGGAGCGGCGGCACAGGCGGCAGCAGGCGGCAGAGCGACGCAGCCTCCAATGCCCGCTTGGCGGTGCTGCCTCAGGAGCTCGTAGCCAGGGCAAAGCAGCTTCGCATGCGGCACATGGCGGCCGCGCGCATCGCGATGAGATGTGTGGTAGGACCAGCACTGCTGGATGGCATTGCGGCCGGAAGACAGTAGCGGCGGCAGGCGGCGGCAGCTGGGAGTCCCAACAATGCGATGCAGAAGCAGGGTGCAGTGCATAGGTAGTTGGCGTGACGTCTGTCGCGGATGCTCTTCATCGATATCGTATTCCGTATGCTTGGCATGAATGCAGGTGCCAGTAGGAGCTCAGCAAATGCCTGCATGCACCTCTGGTGAGCTGTTTGAAATAGCTCTGCATCCCGGTTTCTGCATGATGACGACCTCCATACCTCGGCTCCAGTAACATGCGGACAGTCTGTCTCCACTTGCACAAGTTGTGTCCGAAGCAATATGGCATTCAGCATAGCGTTCTTGTCATCACCTGTGACCTCGAGGTGCAGTTGACAGCCTGACATGCAACTCAGCCGTCAGAGAAACAGTCTTCAGAAGGCGCTGCCTGTTCACCAGCTACGCTACGCAGTCGCGACGTCTGTCGCTGACACTTACAGACAAAACTTTTCTGAGTCACGCTTCACTATTCACCATGTCGGAGTCCGTGCCCCATCGCCGCTTGCGGCAACCGCTAGTCTCGCTTCAGCTGCCCCTCCGCTTTGCACGGCCGTGCCCCACAATCCGGCTGCACGACATAATCCGGCGCATGGTCGATGTCCGCCGCCGGCCGCCGCCAGTCCAGCCACCGCAGCAGCAGCAGGTCCGCCGCCAGGATGCAGCAGCACAGCTTGCCGAACCAGGGCCCGCATTTCAGCGCTCGACGCAGCCGCGCAGCCGTGCTGTCGTCCCGTCGGCTGACGGCGACGTCGTCGTAAACGCGCACTGTGCGCTCCGCCACCCGCCACCAGTTGTAGTAGCTGGCAACCTGTGGGGAAGCATTGTGCAGCGGTCAGTTCAGCTCACAGTCAAATCAGCGCCTGCCAGTGAGCATCTTTACATAGAAATGCAAGAAGTCTCGTCAGTGGCGTCCGGAATCACAGGGTCGAAAGTGGGGGCAGCGGCTAGCGCGCAATCCAGCGCCTGGTGTGTGCTTCAAGTCCAGCCTCGATGACAACGCCGGTTCGCAATAAACTGCGCTCACCTGGCCGTATCACGCATGGAGGTCGATAGAGGGGCCAGGTGCCAGTGCGATGATGCAATGCATGCCGATGAGCTTCGTGTGCGAAACGACGCTTGTGTGAACCTTGCATAAGACACGACTTTGAGGTTGTCGAGAGGTTGACGAGAGCGCGCATCTGGGCGTGCTGCGTATGGCGATCAATGGCGGAGGCATAAACCTGCGCCCGATCAGTTGGCAGCGCCTGCTGGCATACCTGGCCTCTAATGCTCTTCGGAGGACCTCGATGCCAGATTAGGTGAAACCCACCCGGGCGTGCTGCGCGTGGCGGTCGACGGCGGGCGCGGCAGCGAGGGCGCGGTCTAGTGCCTGCACCAGCGCCACAGGGCTGGGCTCCGCCAGCACCACCATGTCCTCCGGCAGCACCTGCGAGAATTGTTCCAGTTGAAGCGTGAACCCTGTGAACGGTGAACTACCAGAATGGAATTGCGGACGGTGAACTATCAGGATGGAGCGCATTAGTGTGGTGGCCTGGTGTTGAGCTGTGGTGGCTCCCCCAGCAGCACCATGTCGACCGGCAGGACTTTTAAAGGAGTAAGGAGTTCTGGGTTTAGGAATTGCATCAATCATGGCCGGGAACATACCAGCAGGTTCACATGCCGAATCCGGATCAGTTTCAAGCCTGGGTCAAGGGATGAGGGCTGTGCTACACAGTTTCGAGTGGCAACCTCGAAAACAAACGGGCACACCTCGGGCACGCCACCGACGGCGGTGGAGACGACGAGCAACCCTGCCGCCGCCGCCTCCACGATGGCCATGCAGAACGCCTCCGTCAGACTGGCATTGAGGAACACCTGCCCCCGCACCTGCACGCGCACATAGCAGCTGCTCATGAGCTGCGGTTCGTGGCAGCCGTGGTGTGCCGCCGCTGCATGCATAGCTGCCGAGGCGAGCCAAAGTCCCGCTTGTTGTTCTCTCTGCACATGGCCGCCAAGCACGCTTCCTGTATTTCTACGCTCGCATCAGCCTTGACTCATGTTCTTGCATCAACCCGATCGTTGAGGAGCCTCTGCAGAAAGCTCCGCACGTGAGGGAGGGTGTCCCAACGCGCGCCAGGACGCCGCGCACGGCGCCCAGCATCTTGCAGAGGCCCTCGTCACTCTGAGCTGTGCACTTGCACGGATGCTGCACAAAGTCACACATAGCACACGGTCTGGGTTTGGTACTCACCAGGACGTCGCGCACAGCGTGCGTGGGCACAGCACCCAGCATCTGCACGCGCTCTTCCAGGCCCTCGCGCCGGATGGTGTCCCGCAGTATGCCCGCCATCGGCCCGTCGCCGCCTGCGGACGCAGCAACATTGGGGTCTCAACAGAGATGCCTACTGGAAGTGTGCAGGGTAGTTTTCGTCCTGACGCTGAACACCATGGCATGCTGAAGAGTGTGCAGGCCAGCAGAAAAATGCATCGGATCTGATGACGGAATGTGCCTACAAAACTCTCGTCATTGACCCTCAGGTGTTGTCTGCGCAAGGAAGCCTGCATGCAGCTGGCGGCAGCATGCAGCGGGCTGGCACTCATAATATCGTTTTCATCTGGTTGATTCGAGAGGAAGCCCACCGATGATGAAGTCGACGTGCGGGTGGCGGCGGCACACGGCCGGCACGACCACATTCAGCAGGTCCACCCCCTTTCGGTACACAAGCCTCGAGAGCGCCACCACCGTCACGCGGCCGTTGTTGGTTGAAGGCTCCGCCGCCGGCTGAAACTGCGTCGCGTCCACGGCTGCATGCCGCAGCACAGCGTCAGCCACGTTGCAACCGTCAGCGCGGTTCCGCGAGTTTCCGCCAGAAGGTGGAGCATGGCAGAGGGTCTGACGGGTTGTGGAAGCGGTGCGCGGCCAGTCATGTCGCAGCTCGGCATCGAGCAGAGGCGTCAGTATGAAATTCATCATGACATTTTGCATCTCAACAGGTTGCTGGGGCCCACCCTGGGGTAGAGCTCTCACCGTTGGGTATGACATACACGCGGCGCGGCGGCAGGCAGGCGCGCAGCACCGTGTTCTCGCGGCTGGTGTGGCTGACGCAGATGACCGCATGCGTGTCTGCCAGCGCAAACTTGAGCGCCTTATTCAACGCAATGGATGCAGGGTCCGCAAAACCCACCAGCGAGTGGTCCGTGAACACCACCTGCATTGACGGCAGGGAGTTTGTCTAATAGAGCTAGTGTGAATCCTTGAGTTTGAGTGCCTCCTTCTTGAGCGCAGTTCACGCCGGCTGTGCGTAACCCACCAGCGAGTGGTCCGTGACCACTACCTGGGTTCGCGACCAGCAGTGGAAAGTGTGATGACTTTTTGTTTTCAGAGTTGAGCGCCACGTGCAGCGCGATGGCGTGACTCGCTTCGCCATACCAGCGCCTCTATCGCTGTTGTGTCTTTCCGAATCCTTCCATGCATGAGAATTCGAACCTCTCACAACAACGATCCACCCACCTTGTAGCCCATGGTGCGCGCGTGCAGGAGGGCCTCATGTGCGATTGCGGAAAAGGCCTGGTGCGCGTGCACCAGGCTGATGCGCTCCCGCAGCAGCACCTCCCGCAGCAGGCCAAAGCCGCCGAACAGCGTCGGCGGCGTCGCCTCGCAGTACACCGGTCGCCGTGGCGCATAGTACACCTGACGAGAGGCACTGCAACGTTTTGTTATGTTGCGACTAGCACATTGCAGCGGTCATGATCTCTATGCGTCCCTTCGTGATCAAACACTCGTCTCGTGATGTGCTGCGCGCATCCTTGGCAAGACGAATTGCCAGAATAACAGTTCGTATGTGCATGTGGGAAAGGCCAAGAGGGCACCTTCAGGCCGGAGGTCAACCAGCGCACACCGGTGCGATCGCCGTCGCCGTAGGCGTGCGTGAACACCACCACCTGAAAACGAGAACAGTGTTGAGCTTGTCCGATTTGAACAGAACCAGATTGGACCTGTTGCCGTTGATTGCTTGTGCCAGGTTCAGGTGGCAGGGGAGCGGCACTGACATGTGCGATGGCCGGGAACAGCGCCTTGCCTTGTGGCCGAGGCCGATGAGGCACTGCGACAGCTGATAAATGTGGTTCTCGATGCCGCCGCAGTTGGGGTAGAAGAAGTCGCACGCCATGAGGATGCGGTGCTGCCGCTGCTGCCGCTGCGGCGGCAGCCGCGGCTGCTGCCGCTGCGGCATCGAAGGCTGATCCTGCTGCGGGAGCGGTGGCTGCTGCTGGTCCCCCGGCTGCTGATTCGAAGGAGCTGGCGCCGGGGGCTGCATGCTGAGTGCCGCAGGAGGGGAGTCTGCGCCGCCTCATCGCTGTCGCCGCCGGCCCGTCAAAACGGCGACGCAACTGTGTGTTCACAAGTGCCACCGCACTGCACGCTGATCAGGGGTGCACTCGAAATGAGAACGACACCTCAAATGGAGCGGACAATGCGTCGGCTGGTGCTTCTGAGAGGCGGTTGTATCCGAAATCTTGAAATTCGATGATCAAATGGGCGATCGTAAAACTTGCAAAGAAACCAAGTTTGGCGCGCAGCCGTGCTACATTCTCTTGCTCGATCAGTCAGGCATTCGTGAAGTCTATTGAATGAGGCCGACGGTATTCGATGCTCATTGTCGCAAGGGGGCTGACATCGCGCCACACGCGGGGGCCTTGGACAGGCTCCTAGTCAAATTCTGCGAGCAAACTGGCACTGGCCCGCTTGCGCTAGTGCTACTGAATGTCACAAGCTGTGGGAACACTGCAAATATGCCTGGGGGCCGTGCCGCTTTTCAAAGCAGGCCGCTTCACGGCAGGACGCCGCACATGCCATGCAGTGCACCGCTGCATCCACTGTTGCGCACTGCATTGCGCTTCTCCATGCGCAAAAATCCTGTACGCCCGGCACACCTAGAGACCTTGCCGCATAGACACCTAGCTATACTCGCTATGCCGCTACACTGCCGGCGGCTCGCAATGCTTCAGCACGTCGGCCGCCTTGCCGACGCCTTCCTGCGCCAGCGTACGCAGGAGCGCCAGCAGGTCATCCCGTCGCAGCACCGCGGCTCTTGACCTGCGCAGGTGTAACAAGATGAATCAAGAACCCACTGACAGGTTTTACTCTTGATCAGCATGGCTTGCAGTTTTAAAGGCGCTCCGAGGCCCCTGCATGTGTGGTATCCCCATGCCGCAATGCCACGACTGCATCAGAGGCTGCAGGATCCGTCCTCGAAATAATTAACGTTGCAGGCGAGGGTTTCGAGCCACAGCTCCGCCTCATCTGTGAGCTTCCGCTCCCTTGCCGCAATGAGGTGGTCCAGAATTGCGCCGACACCGGTGTCTCCTATGCGCGCCTGCACATGGCATCATCGCCTCTGTGCGCCAAACCGCTCGACTAGGCGATCTTCGGGCAGCCCGCTCTGCACATGCTATCGTGCACGCGCCGCCATCGCATTAGTTCAAGCAAAAAGCAGGCAGGATCCGAGGCAGGTAACGACAATGCGAAAGGTTGTCCTGCCTTTGCAGCGGCTTGGGCGTCTTTCAGCAGCTTGTCGGCCATCCCACCCGGCAGCAGATCCGCGTACGACCTCACGAGATACAGCTTGGGGGCGCAAAACAGTGCAGCACCAAACTCGGGGTGCTGCTGGATGTGCATGCGAACATCTACCAACGAAACATTGCCTCAAGTGTGGAGCCATCTGTTGTGCAAGCTGCTGAGCAGCAAAAGGCATGCAGTCAATCACACTGCAGCACCTCTGCTGCCAGCCGCCGACCGCATCTGAGCGCCACAGTGGGGGCCTTAGGCTACGCAAGAAAGATGGAGATTGTTGTTGGTCCCAATTCAAATCTGCGGCTCAGCAACAAGGCTGTATTGTGACAGGCACCTGGTGGTGGACGGTCTCCAGGATGTCTTGTGTGAATGGGAGGACAGCCTTGTTGCGGTCCAGGCTCTCCAGGGCTGTGCGCATCAGCTTGTCATGGATGGTGTCCTGTGCAGCGAGACACAATCTTCCAGCCAGGCATGGAATGGCGTCAGGATTTTCTATGGAATGCGTGCTTGAGAACTGCATGAAGTATAGCCGTTGAATGTCCCATTTTGCTGCATACGTATCACTCGCTGGCTCAGCATCCGGCGCCGCTGGCGCCGGCGCCACTGTTGGTCCCGATGTTGCCTTCGCTGTCTGCTCCGGCGGTGCCTGCAGGTGGCTGATAATCGCATTAAGATCCTCCTAATAAAAGGGAAACACTGCCGTTCTGCACGACATATACTGGCTATTGCTGCCATCCCCTCCTGCCGCTCCAATGCGGATCAGAGGCCATTCAGGATCCTGTGTCAGAATGCTGAGGGCGGATGTACAAGCTTGCCCGCCAGCAGCGCTGCGATGACGTCCCCGGACACTAGGCTCCCATCTTTCAGCGCCGCATCGACGCGGCCCACGTCTCGGAGCGAGGACATATCCAGCGCATCCCGGAGCACGGCCTCAGCGATGCCGGGCAAAGACTTCTGAGACACAATATACACACACACTGGGTCAAGCCGTATGCACACGGGGGGGAGGACAGCTGTGCGGCAGCCTTTGGCCTTCTGCAGTGGCTGTCATGCATAAAACCTGCAAATGCGGGATCAATTTGACAAAACAAACCCTAGCGTTTTAAACAACGTACCTGCAGCTGCTCCTGGAGTCTGGGAATAGCAGCCATGGATTGCAGCTGCGGCAGCAGCGAACCCAGCAGGGACCTGGCGCTATCTGGGTGGCTCAGGTTTGCCTTCCAGCCGCCTTCGGAAGGACAGGTACATGCAAATAAAGCGTCATGCAACAATATGCAGAAGACGTCCCCCCTGATAAGCTAGTACGGTGTTGACATGGCCCACAGCATCAGAAACTCTCGCGCTGGTCATGTGAGCAGGTGTGAGAGACAGTTTGAAAAAGATGGAACCTGCATATCTGCACCACACTTCGCCGCACATGTTGGCCGCCAGCACGTCGGTTATTAACGCCGCACCGGTGGCGCTGGCCGTCGACGCCATCATCCGTGGGAAGGTCTTCATCTGATGATACACCTGCACACGTGCCGAGATCTAATTTTCTGATTCATGGTTGGGTTGGTTACAGAGCGCTGGATACGCTCCCGTCTTCTGCCTCATTGGCATATGTAAATGTACTGAACAAGAGTCGTCGCAACGAAGCCGTGAAGACCACTATTTTCGGCTATCCTGTTGCGCACCATGTAGTCACGGCCGATGATGATGGAGAAGAGGTCAGGCGCAGCTGAGTCGTCATCTTCTGGCCGCATCTGGGCGTCTCGTCGCTGCTGGCTGCAGAGGGCGACGCAGACACCCTTGACGATGGACTGCTGGACGAAGCGCTCGGTCAGCGGCTCGGTCTTCATCTCGAGGGCCGCCACTGTGTCGATGTGGATATGGAAAGAACAGACCAGGACTTGCAGCTGGTGACGCGACAGCTTCTGCACGGCAGTGTGACGACTGCTTGCGCGTTCAAGGACGGCTGAGTTGCTGCTGCGGCTGCTGCGCGGGCGGCGGCGGCGGCGACGGGCCGAAATGCGCATCCCGCACCAGGGCGGCCGGCGTCTGCTAGCTGCAGATCCGCATCCGCAGACAGCACTGCCTGCAGGCTGGGCAGTAGCTCCAGCGCCAGGGCCGCATCGCATGGGTAGTGGCTGCCGGCCCCGCAGGCCAGCGAGGGCTGCGCCGCGGAGCGCCAAGGCGCGCACTGCCTCCGACCGCGCCGCCAGTGTCAGAAAATAGTAGACGATGCCGCCGGCAGCGATGGTTTCGCCGATGTCGTGGTGCGTCAGCGGGTTGAGCAACCTGATCCTGGGGAGCAGCGACTTGAGGCCGCCCTCGCACAGCAGCCTCGACTGCGTGTGCTGCGCCTCATCTGAGGTGCACTATCGCTTGCCGGCGCGCGCATCCTCTGGCTCCTGCGCTGGAGGCAGCTACTTGCCGACCTGAGCGTTACTGGACATCTCAGAACTGATGATCTGCTGCTGTGCCCGAAGAATGTGGAGAGAGTCAGCGACGAGTCGTCGTCAAGAACGTCGAGAACCGATCGAATTTTCTATGCAGATACTCACTGGCAACCAACATCAGGCTCTCTACCATTCTGCTGAAAGCGCTTCTGGTAATAGATTGAAAAGTTGACAGTTTGACGCCGTCTGCGCCTAGAAACGTCTTCAAGGTACCATTGTTTGCGATTTGACTGGAAGCCGAGGGAGGCACCATGGAAATGACCGGAACGACATGTGCGAGCCGAACTCAGGCAGGTGGAAGGAGGCGCAGCAGATGCGGACTGTTGGAGGACAAGGTCCGCATCTGTTGCGGACCTCTTCGAAGCTCCATTACTGACCCTTGCTCAGCACTCCGCATCTGCTACGGAC
>JAABUL010002314.1_pt1 | contig 32030 bp, 33 predicted proteins | sample 5559151 | NCBI WGS metagenome assembly JAABUL01 (sample SAMN10711876, study PRJNA513368) | rock metagenome | isolation source: Antarctica rocks | place: Antarctica: Victoria Land, Pudding Butte sud
GAAGCTGGCTACATATGTGTGTTCCTCAGCCGACGCTAGGCCCAATAGGGACTAGTCAAGGTGACGGAGCGAGGATAGGCCTGGCAAGGCTAGAAGGCTGAGCCTGGCAAGGCTAGGATCGTGACAAATGAACTGTAAAAATCAGAATAATAGTTTAAGTGAAAGAAAAAGAAATGATGATAGTTTAAACGAAAGAAAACGACTTGCACAAGTCAACGCAGCGAAAGACATAGTGCGAAATCAAAAAGTTTTGATGTTGAGTCATCTGATGTAACACTTGACAATCAATGATCAGAATACACTTTTGCTTCAGTACTATATAGATAATGATAACGAATTCTCTACATCTCATTGACTTTCTCATTGACTTTCTCATTGACTTTCTTATTGACTTTCGATAGATCACATATGAAGCACTGAATAGATCACATATGAAGCACTGAATATATCACATATGAAGCACTGAATATATCACATATGAAGCACTGAATATACTACATATGAAGCACTGAATATACTACATATGAAGCACTGAATAGATCACATATGAAGCACTGAATAGATCACATATGAAGCACTGAATAGATCACATATAAAGCACTGAATATACTACATATAAAGCACTGAATATACTACATATGAAGCACTGAGGTAGGTCACATATGAAGCACTGAATAGGTTACATATGAAGCACTGAATATACCACATATGAAGCACTGAATATACTACATATGAAGCACTGAATAAGTCACATATGAAGCACTGAATAGGTCACATACGAAGCATTGAATATACTACATATGAAGCATCGGAAGGGGTTGATTTTACAAATCTGTTTCTTATTTTGCACTTTTAGGAGATTCGTCACTAAATTTGGTGGGGCTCTCGGCAAATTCTAAAAAACGGCACAGGTTTCGCAATCAACGATACCTAATTAAAAAGACGTAGTGCAAAGCAGTTTCCATCGGAAATGGCGACCCCCTCGTTCTTAGCGTACCAGAAACACTTCTATCCTCCAAGGGGTCAATTTTTCGCGGTCTGTAACTTTGCGCACTTTAAAGATCAACAGCTCTCGTGAAGCAGTTATTTTCCTTTGCCTTGATAAGGAGGAGACACGTATTTGCGTGCTGTACATGTCTGTTATCCGATTTCCTAACCCAGTCCGCGGCTGGAGGCTCAATATTTCTCATGCTGCGTTCGCCGGCACTCTTACATATAACAAGTCTCTTCATAGACTTCTTCTCTGTAACAATGTTTCCCACTATCTTATAGAAATCAACCAACGCTTAGAATTCATCACCCCAGCCCCCCATACCATCCCGACGCCAAGAAATATAGTAACAAGCACCTGTACTACAAGTCCAGAAACCTCGGCCGGGGACAGCCGATCCCGCGCCGGCAGCATCCTGCCTCGCACTGCGTTGGCAGTTGCACAGCGGGTTCCCCGGTGCCACGCCCACGGTATCATCCCACGTAACCCACCCTCTGGCGTGCTGGCCTGCACCCTGTGTCGTGACATTAGAGCAGTGGGGATTCACGCAGACATAGTAGGGGCGGCCGATGTTGCCGTTCCGGTTTCCAGGCTGGACAATCTGATACAAGAGGTTGGTGGAACCGCAGTATCGGCATCGGTATGGCGAGGGGAGGGGATGATTGGGTTGTTCATAGGGAATAATCGAAGTGTGGGTATTCGTACACTTTCTCCATATCGCCAATAGTAGTATTAGCACGAGTAGGCCGCCGATGCCGATGCCGACGTAAGCGTATATTGGGAGGTTGGAAATCGTGGTCGGGGTGTGGGAGGAGGCGGAGGCGGGAGCGTTGGTGGCGGTGGCGAGGTAGATGTGGGTTGTTTGTGTTGGGCCGCAGGAGTAGGAGAAGATGGTTGGGGAGAGGCCGGCGTTGGCGGCAGAGCCGGAGGAGGGAGGGGGTTGGGAGTAGGTGATGCATGCGGGAGCGGTGGGGTCGGTACTGTGGGTGTTTGCAGGTTGTGAGTTGGACTCTCTTTTGGTTTGAAGGTGTAGGCAGTAGATAGAGAGGTGAAGAGGGAAGAATTGAAAGGCGGAAAAGAGTTTTTGGCCTTTTTGGTCTTTTGCCCTTTTTTGGTTCTCTTTTGCAATGTAATATGTGGGGGGATGGGGTTTTCCTTCATTCACCACGGTTACGAGAGACAGACAGAGACTGATGGAAGGAGAAGGAGGGTTTGCTTCAGTACCAGAAGAGCAGACTTGAGTATTCTTCTATACAGCCACTTGACAAGTGGCTTGTGCAAGGAATTGTGCCGGATTCCGCGGTGATGCAGGTATGAGCGCCGGAGCTCGGGGCGCAGTCGACAGCATTACAACAGCCGAGGTGGGAAGGCAGGAGGGAAGGACCGGTACTACAGGTGTATCCCAATCCACAGGTCAGAGGATTGGCTTATAGGAGAGTGGCTCGTCAGTGGCGAGCAATATCATTTGTAACCAGGGACGAACAAGGAGGAATATCGATGAAGACATCGAGTGTATTCTCGGGATCATACCGTAGTCGCCGCTCAGATATCCACACGTGGCGAGGGCGCCGCTGCTGTTACTGCTGCTGCTGCCTCGTCCGTGCAGTAACGCTCCGCGTGGAACGGGCGCGGCAGTGATCATAGGTTCCATGGCGGTTTATCGGGAGGGGGAGAGGGAGAGGGGGAGGGACTTGAGTATCGCGCGGCAGACTCGTGCCTTGTCGCACGTCGTTGGGCCGCCTGTCAATTGCAAGCAACAGCGATGGGTGAGAGTGTATGTGTGTGAAGGAGAAGGAGGGGGACGAGGAGGAGACGGCAGGATTCATGTTGTCCATTCTGTAACCGCCGTTCAGCCTGTTCGCAGCACTCGGACCTGCAGCCACAGGCAGGCGCCAAGCGAGGTCATGGCCTATAGCGGGTTCTATATTCTTCGGGGTGGGGGATAAAAAGCGAGAATACTCTAGCGTGAAGGCTTTGCCGCACACGCTTCGGAGCAAGACTCCTGAATGTATGAGATGGCGATGGCGATGGCGATAGCGATGGCGATGGGGATCACCAGGTCCTACACTCAATGTTCGAATACATTTGTGCTTGTCTTTGCTCTATTCTAGGTTAGTACTCGACCGCAAGTGAAGTATCCTCGGCCTGGGCCGTGCCTCTCGCCTCGTGCCTCTCACCCTTCTTTCTTCCTGTTCCCTTTTCCCTTCAAACCTCAGCCTTAATGTACCTCTCTAGGTAATTTATCTTAAGCGAGATTAGATTGAACGATACCTTAGTTGAACATTAGCCCTGTATCATGACCGTCCGCATTGTAGTCAATTTCTCTTCTTGTAATTCCCTTTTGCTTGCTTTCTGCTTGTCTAGTGAACAGATCAAACATATCACACAGATCAAAGTCTCACATCTGCTTGAACAGCAGAGCAACTAGATCATGAGGAATCTATGTGCCTATATAGATCTCGAACACATTCACCTTCTGTGAGTCATGTTCAACTTAAGTTTCAACTTCAGTCATAGCTTGTAATCAATTCTTACTGTGCTAGAAGAAGCTTATTTACCCGATTGTTCTGTTGATCTCTTCTACGTAAGACTAAACCCTAATAAAGCTAGTGCCTTCTTGAAAGCATATCTTAAGCGAAGTTTCAGAACCTTCAACATAGTATACAAATAATGAAAATATTGCTTTTTAAAAATACATAGTTTTGCTTAAACAGGTTAATTTACATGATTATTTAAAGAATATAAATATAATTATACACATGTATCTTTATGTACATATTCTTCTTTGATTTCGTACATAAAATTAAACGTATATATTTGTTAAACGTATAGATTAGAATTTATGTTACAAAAGAAATGTATTCAACAGATAAATGTGAAGACTGCACATTCATGTCACACAAGACATGTAATCAAGATCTGACTATAATGTAACTATGCTTTGAACACGTAGATATGTCAAAAACATGACGCGTATCATCATATGTAAGCGAAGTGTGCATTTCACTGTTCAAGCACACATATTTTTAATATACTAATTTTAGTTATTGTGAATAGATACATTCTTTTCGATCATCATCTCATCATCGCTATGTTTGTAATCATGTTCGTCATCAGCTTTGTAGACTTCATAATCATGACATTATTTCAGCAATTCAAACTTTTCATCGTTAGAATGTCTTGATATGTCGTTTGCGAAGAAGAGTATGATTAGCATGAAGAGCAAAGCGAAGGCAAGAGAGCGCGAAAGCATTGAACAGACTTGACGACTGAAGCGCGAGTGATTGACGAAGAGCGATGAATATCACAAGAGCTCATGAGAGATTCAAGAATGTCGAGCACAGAACTAAAGTAAACACAACTGTCGTGATTCTGTGATACTTGAGTGACTGTGATAAATTCTAGAACTCTGACAGCTGTCAGCAATCTGCGTAGCATATTCAATGTGAATCATATTTAATCTATGTTCAGCGAGATACATCATTTTCAATTGTCTTGCTAAAAAAAATTATCTTGAGACAGAGAATCATAAATTCAGCATTCTCAGACTTATCAGCTGTATCTTCAAACTTATCAGCTGTATTCTCTAAAAAGTCATTGATGAACGATACATTTTCTTCATTTAATTTCTCAATCTCTGTGTATGACTGTCATGATCATTATGAAATCTGAAACGTCAAGAATGTTAGTCATGATTAAAGTTGCAACTCAATGAATTTCATGAGCATCGATGATGATGAAGATAAGAGCAGACATTGCAGATTCATACAACAAATGTTTGAAGACTTAAGTGTTGCATGAGAAAAAGCATGATCAATGTTTCGAAAATGAAATACAGACTTGTCATACAATTTGTATGAGAATTCTGTGCTGCTCGAAAAAGCATGAGAGAAATCTTGCAAAGTTCATTTTCTCATACAAATTGAAATTTTGATTGAATTTCGTGACTTCTAGAATGCAGCTCAAGAAGATGTGAAAATCAGAACATATGCTATCACAGCATATAAGACATGAAGCAGTTACAGATTAATCGCGAAGATTCATAAAGATGAATTGAAGAAGAGAGAATATAAATGCGGCGAAAATTTAGTGATGATCAGTTGCTAAAGAAGATTTGAAGAGACAGTGAAAATGTTCATGTCTGCAGATATTGTGATAGTATGCAGTTCAAGATCGCGATAATGAACTTGAGCTGTCATACATATCAGATAAATGCAGAGAAGCAAACAAAGAAGAAGAGCAATCATATCTGCAGCGAAGAAAACTGTATCGTAACATGATGAAAAGAAGAAAGTCAATCATGAATGTGTGATGATGATGAATTGTAAGTGTGAAGATTGTGCAGGAAAAAAATTCAAACTTAACTATTGAAATCACATGACATCAACACATTCAAGAATTTGACTCATGACGTGTTGAGTACACAATGCACATCGCATTAGTTATCTTCTATCTATGATGCAAGAGTGCTTTCTATCTACTTCAGATTATTTATAGCTTTATAGAAACTTTATATCTCATGTACAATGTAACAGTGTCTGTGTTTCATTCTGTACTTCGTCTTCGCTGCGTGACATTTGTAGCACATATGACTTTTTACTGTCTATGACAGAAAGATCAGCAATTAATCGTTTCTTTGTTCTTTCAAGAAGAGAAAGATCTAAAATATTATCTCTTCAATCAGCTCAAGTTTGAGTCTCAATAGTCACAACGAAAAGTCTGTGATAGCTTCGTAAAATCTCATGAACAAAAACTTCATTCAGACTGCAAACAATATTCGTATCACGTATTTGAAAGTAATCATCGACGTTAAAAGTTACGTTGTGATTCGTGAATCTGCAATTAAGCGTTAAAAAACAATTTAATTATAGAAAATTAACGAAGAAGATGTCGAGCAAGATGTTCAAGAATGACTTATTCATCAATAAAGCTGAATCATTGATATCAAGTCAGCGACACTCTCTAAATTTGTTGTATTTCAGATCTTTCATAATCTCAAGCATAAGCAGCTTGCAGAGATGAGAGACGTTAGTTCATGTTAACAAGATCAGTAAGACGAGATGATAACTCTTTCTTAACAGCATCTGCTCGTGAGAGTTGAAGATAAGTCATGAACTTCAAATGATTTACATCACTTGTCAAGTCATATTCTTCAGAATCTTCAACTTTTAATATTCACTCTGAGAGTGAAAGTATCATGAAAAACAAAGAAAGATATAAATCTTGAAGATGCAATAGTTGTTGTGTTAGTTCTGACTCGTTCTGAAAATGTAAGTCAGCGAGTATGAATTTAATGATTTGTTGAAGATTTGATCTCAAAAGAAGAGCTCATTCTACATTATGATGATTCGTTTGCAGAACAATCTTTTTGTAGAATCTATGATGAAAAACGTTTAGAAATTAGCTATTCAGAAATCTAATCACTGATACTCATCATTTGCAAATGTTGAAACTTACTTGTGCATCATCTTCTCTGCCAGCATGTTGCATGCATAGATCATGTCATACTCTTCAGACAATCTCTTGTAATGTACATCAATATGCACATTTGAATGACTTATTTGATTAATTCACTCATCGACATCTTTGACAGCTTTGTTCTTTGCTCTCTTTCGTTTCATGTCAGACTTCGCAGAGATAGATTGCTCAAACTCATTTGCTTGAGACTCATCAGAGACATTAGATGCATTGAAAGCGACGCTGTCTACACTTTTCTGATGACGATGATGAGAGACAGATGCTTCTAAGACAGGCGAGAGACTTCGAGTTTGACTTTGAGAACTTGAATTAGCTCTAATCAATATGAATGTTGATTTCGCAAGCTTTTGATACATCTTACGACTCAAGACAATAATACTCTGTAGTTGTCTTCGTTCTGTCGATCTCATACTACGCGACATGAGAAGAGTATTACTTCTAGTCAGCAATGCATACGTTGCAACTATTGCATCAACAGCATCTGCTTCAGTTCTGATCATTCAGTCTGAAAAGACACGCTGAACGACTTGCAGATACTTGAGTTTGATTCATCGTTCTTGAAGTCATGTTTTTAGTAGCAGAGATATAATGACTGAGACGTGATCATGTTCTTGCATTCAATAGCTTTGAAAATGATGCAGAGATGATTGCAAACGTTCTTAATCAGGCGAAAACTTAAACTTCTGTAGCTGCAGCGTATATTCTTTACGATCTTGAGTAGTTAATATTGTCTTCGTGAGAAGATGATGAGATTGATTTGTCATGTCTGCGTATTTCGAATGTGCAGAATCTGCGAGTCTGATGAGAATTATGTCGAGTGCTGATGTCATTTGTATGAGCGAAGACTGATTCATACTCAAATCTCATTGACGAAAGAATTTTTCTTTCTTGATTTGAAGCATAAGATCATCATTTCTTCGTAGTGTCAATGTCTCATGATGATAATGCTCATTCATCACGCCATCATAATTCAGATTACTCTGCTCTTCAATAGAAATCAGACAAAATCTGCAATCTTTATTTGCTTCAACATCTTTGCAATTGAAATTGATCTGCTGTTGCGACATATCTTCAATAAACGCAAGAGTGAAGACATATACAAAGATTTCTTCGTCATTAACAGTGAGTTTTGTACCTTGATCTAGTTGAGATAGCAAAGAAGATAAAGTCATCATAACATTCTCAAAATTGCTTGCATGTGAGTCTAACAACAGCGACAGAACATTGAAGCGTCAAGACTGTTTCTGAGAATTCAATGCATTGCAGATGAGATAGATTTCTAGTAACGAATGATACATATTTCGATATAATTCAAAGTCATCAATGAAAGAAAGTAGTGACAAAGATATTGACTTGATATTAAAGAACTTCATCAGATATTTTCTATCAAATGTTGTCTGTTCTAGCTGATCACGAATAGACGAGAAAAGTTGAAGCGAACGAATTGATCTTGTTCTAACATTCAAAATACGTCGAATCAAAAACTTATCATATCGCTTAAGACTTGTTCTTTCGAATTTGAAAGATCTTGCTTTTGTATTTCAACATTCGAGCTGCTCAGTCGTGAGATTGAGTACTCGAGACTCGAATTCATAATCTAAGAACATTGACGTCTCTCTTGTCAGAATTTCAATCTCAGACACGTAGTAATGTTGATCTTCGAGACATATCAGTTCTCTTGAATTCAGAGACTCACTCAAAGCGTTGATCATATCGCTGAAAGCTTGAAGTTTATAGAAATGCAGAAGCGATTGAATTTTGAGAGTGATTTCTCTCTGTACTCTTGCAAACTTAGAATAGTCTCGCGTCACAGCGTAAACACGTTTAATATGAAACTTCGTCTGACATTTACAGAACTTATGAAAGCATCGATGATAAACAACGTTGAAAGAAAAAATTGAATCATTTTTTGAGTCTGAATATTTCGCAAAGTTCTCGAAACAGCTTTGAATAGATGTAGCTCAACTGTGTGAATGTCATAATTCAGAAGACGTATCTATGAATTTCGCGAGATCAGTATGCATCTTGATCACAAATTCTTTCGTAGACAATATGATTTTGAATAAATTCAAAGAATCAAATCAGTACAATCATGTCACTGATGCGTTTGCAGCAGAATGTTCTGTCAATAGCTTTGCAGAAACAATCGAAATTTCTTTTCTTCGCATCTTTATCAGCGACAGATACGCTCGCGTGTTATCTTTCAGTATACTCAAGATTTTTGACAAGTATCTGATCTTCGAGATATCATTAAGCGTCTGCAGAACTTCTATCAGAGCAGTATAACTGTTCGTGATGATGTCAGTCTTGATAACTCAAAGATCAAACGCGAACTTGAAGTCTTTCTTTGAGAGTATAATTCGTCGCTGAAGAACGTTCTGCGATGTATTGAGAAGAAAAGCAATGAAAGAACGACTGTCTGATGAAGACATAAAGTCGAAGAAGACTGACGAAAAGATAGAGATATCAGAACTTTCAACAAGAATAGAGAGAATGTTCAAGATAGAGTCAGTCTCGACATCAATGTTGAGCTGTCATAGAACTTGAGTCTTCTCAAATGTGTTTGAAATCGTCAGCTCTGTAATCGCGTCTACGCGCATCTGCAGCAGATACATTAGCAGAAGCATAATTTCATTGCACTTATATGAAAGACTCACGTCATCTTGTGAATGAAGTTCTTCTTTCACTTCTATCGTTGATTTCAAATTCATCATTTTCGAAGTCTCAAGATTTTTCTTCTTCATCTTCATTTCAGCGTTATGAACAATTCTATGCAAATCAGTGACATTCTTCATTGTCTTTTCAAGTGCTGTTTGTAGCTGTTCTGATGATTGTAGTGATCTGAGAGAGTATGATTGATCGACGAGCGCATGAAGAGCAGATCGCTGTGATGACAAACGTCTTAAAAACATCTTTGACAACAGAACTAAAGCAGACAGTGCAAATGTTGTACGACAGAAATCAATTACTCGAGTAAGTTTAGAGAATCAAGTGAGATGACGAAAATTTCAGGTCAAAATTTCAGAAAATCAAAGTCATTGATTTCGTGAACTCTTGTAGTGCAACGCAGAAGAGTTTTGCAATCAAGACGTATACTATGACAAATATCTGACAAATAGTTAGCAGACTGTTTTCTGCGAAGACAAATGAGAATAAATTGAAGAAGAGATCAAACAGTAGCAGAAAAAAGATCGTTAATAGAGAGCAACGAAGATCAATGCAAAGAGATTGAATCACGAATGTGCTGACAGACATGATGCTGAGTACTCGAACAGTCAGATTCAAATAAGCTGAAGTCACAGAATCGATCATTGAGTGTTCTCAGAAGGCAACAGATAACTTGAAGAATGCATGAAGAACGAAGTTGAATATATTGCATTCAAAGATTTGCGAAACATTGTATCAAGCGAAATTTGAACTTAGAATAACGAAAAATCGTGAGGTGCAAGTGCTCTGAAAGAATCTCGTCACAATCGCGAGGTCGCAATTCATCTCATGTCGCTGAAGATGATTCTCTTTTCATTTACTCTTTTCACAGTAATTTGATCTTGTATTTTCACTGTAATCAACAGTCTTCTTTGACGTTGAGAGCGCACTGTTTAAAGATCATCTATCTTCTATTTTCTAGACTCTGCGTTTTTGCGATCTGTGTGTTTATCTCGTATCATGATTCAATTTCATCATGTCATCTGAGTCGCTCAAAACAGTGAGCATTGAATTTCAAGAGCAAGAGTTCTAGATGTATTAATATATTCAGATTATGCTTCTCACAGAGTCACAGATCTCAATGTCGTCTCAAACTGAGACTAGAAAGAGAGCGCGAGAAGAAGTTGATTTATCTAGAAAACGACGCAGAAAGTCGAAGTTCAAGTCGTCATCAAACGAAGATGATGAAACTTTGCGAATTGTCAATACTGTAGACAGAAAGAATAGATGAATGACTCTTCTGCACTTTGACTGAAATAAAGACACAGCAGACAGACTGATCAGATTTGTATTCAAAGATGATGTCAATTCAAATGAATTGAATTATGATTGAGTCTGAAGACGTCTTGATGAACACAATCATCAGTATAAGAGCAAAATCATTAAGCATATGATTGTAAGTGTTAACTATCTCACCATCTCACAGTTCAGTGTCTTACGCACATCAAAGAAGTTCGTTCGGCAAGTCAAGCGCAATGAGATTGAGAAATCTGACTTCATCATCAGATTTTCGAATATTGATATGCTCAATGAGTTCTTTGTGTCTTTGTTCAATCAGAAGAATTTCTGTAAAGTCTTTTACTTCATGAACAACTATATAGATGTCTCTTCAAGCAAGAGTTCAGATCTGAATGACAAGTATCTGAAAGATATGCACTTTGTACATGATATATAATGCTTAACTAATCTTTATAGAAATATGAGAAAACTTGACGACGCAAGTCAAGCTGTATGTGAACTTGGTGAACAGAACTGATCTGAAGAAATTGAACTACAAGAAAGCTCATTTACTTGATCTGTGAAACACTTTCTCAATGCACAGCGATTACGACAAGATTAATAAAAGTCAATTCACTGAATTGACTTATCAGAAGATTAATCACAATCTGTCAACTAGTAAGAAGAAGAAAATTCTTTCTGCAAAGAATCTCGCCTGATGCTCGCTAGAATCAGCGTCTCTTGACATTCGCGCTCATGTCGATGAGAATTATTGATGACAGCTTCTTCTTTCTAAGGTTTGATGATACTTGACGAAAGAAACTTGCGATGAACAGATTCGCGATTATTCTTTTGATCAATATGCTTATGATATGCTTTTACAAACATGCTGTTTTGACTCACGCTTTAAGATCTTCGATAGATATGCGAGAGACACTTTGATTTAATAGTACCTTAGATATTTCATTTGCTGGCATGAAGCATAGTCTGCGAGAGAATTACGAATTTGATATTCAAGAAGAAAGCTTGATTCGAGCTTTTATTAAGCTATCTGCTATGTTAAGAACAAGACAGCTTAGAATAATTCTATCTGTTCTATTTCATGATCTCGAGTCAAATTAAAAACGGCAAAGATGATTCTGTTTATCTATCTTACGTTATTTATTTAAGATATCTTACCTATCTTACCTTATCTATCTTACCTTTTATTTATTCTAAGTAAAAACACTTTAATACAATGTGCACTTATGAAAAAAATATTCTCTATGAAATTTTTAAATCTGTGTTTCTTAAATTACATATTTCTACTAAGATTAAGGTAGAATATTGTATATCAAAATACAACATTATCAATGTGTAAACGTGTTCAAAATTTCTATGTCTTCAACTTAATCACAGAGTGTCTACGTATATTTATTGCGCTATACTCTGAATAGACTAAGATCTTCAACATCATGATGCTCGTATGTAATCACCCTGTCAGAAACCTCGCTCTTTCGCTTAAGATAGTTTTAACAAAATAATTTAATTAAAAGTATGATATACTAGAATTTAAGCCATATTATAAAAGTAAAAACATTTACCATGTAATTTACTTATTGAATCTTCGTATTAAAAGACGATTATGTATTTTTCTTTTGAAAGTATACCTTAAGTAATAGTATAAACTTAATAGCTTTGCTTATGAATGAATCTTAGGCGTAGGGAAAGATATTAGAAGCTTTCGTGGTTACTATGTTAATGTCTTGGCAGCGGCGGGTGAGTTTATCCGCCACCGAAGGTACAGAAGTGGTGATATCTCAGGTAGGTAGGTAGGCAGCAGGCGGAGCGAAATGTATCGAGCATAGTGAGGGCAGCTTAAGCCGATATCGATGAAGCCATTTCAGGCTGCCGTTCGCTGCGCCCCTGCACTGCCCTGTTATGCTCTCCCGTGTACGGAATACGGAGTATATAATACATATAGTTATGGCTGCCATTCCAGGTATACGGCCACCTTACCTGTTAGGGTACTAGGGAGCCACGGAAGATGACTAACCAGGCCAATGGGGACCTGGAGATTAATATTTAGATTTCCTAGTGCGGGGTAGAGGAAAATAGGGGTTTCTCCGCAATAATCCCCAATTGCTTCAAAAGTCAACAAAATTCCCCTCCCCTCCCTGTGTATGGCCCCTCCGCTCCCCCCCTTCCTATGCATGTAGAGTCTTCCAGCAGGCCTCAGTTTTGCAGGCTGCTAGCCCCGTACACTGTTCAGAAGTGCACCCATAGGGTGGGGGGTGGGTGAGCTGGGTAGGTGGGGGGTGGATGTAGGAAGCTGAGGTGGATGTAAACAGTGCAGTAAACAAATATTTTGGTTGGGTGCCTAAATAGGCTTAGCTTCGTCAATCCTGGTATGGCAGTCATAAAGATCAACGACGTTCTCATTGGCTTTACCTTGAAGTTTTAACCAAGCCGACTTTTTATTTCGAAAAAATCCTGGCTTCGAATCCCGGCCTTTTCATGATGGTTTCAGGCTTTTTTTTTCCTTTTTCTTTTTTGGAGAAATGAGAACAAATTCTATCTCAAGAGACAGACGGCCGAGTGTATTGTGGCGACTAGCGGGTTTTATAATGATCGTATTGTCAGGACCAGGTCTATGATAGGGCTGATCATGACTAACACAGTGGGCACGGAGGGCAGAGGGCTCAAAGGGGGTATCAGGAGTATTGCAACCATGTGCTGTCGTAATTCTCGTCTTTTTATCCAGATGGTCAAGTGGATAGCACGCGGGTTGCAACGCACCGGGCCATTTGGCTAGTTGGGTGATTGGATCAGTAGGACTATCGGGGTCCTAACCCAGGTCCTGACAATAGCTGTAATACTTCTAAACTCCTCTATATATCTGATGGACTGAGCCCTCTGCCCTCTGTGTCCACTGTGCTCGCCATCCTCGACGATCTCTTATTACATCTTATAGAGCTGTAGAGCCGAAAACTCATTGTCACGTGATCTAGTCACGTGTTGTTTGTGGTTCGATCGAGCCAGGGTTCGATGGTGCCATCAAAGAGAAGTACATAGAATTGTCAGGAGCAGCCCCGTAATAGAGCTAATCATGTCAGCAATAGGACTCGATGGCTTGCCTAGTCTGACGTGAGGTTGGTGGAAGTTAGTACGGGCGGCCTGACTCCCTGATATTTAGCGGAAAAGGCGTTTACACTGCCGCCGACGATCAATTAAGTTGATAATATTGAATAAAATTTGCTCTTTCTTTCAGCCCTTCTCCTTAATTTTGTTTCGGGCCGCGTAGAAAGGAATCTGACGAATTGATTGCATTCATCGGATAGGCTTTAGGAATTGGCCTTGTCAGGCTCGAACCAGTGTTGTCCTCAAACGGTAATGGTAGGTATTTTACATAAGAACATCTCGGGCATTTGCACTATGCCAGCACCGCCAACTCGTTTTGTTACCTCCTTTGGAGCGTCTATCCTCTTTTGTGCCGTTAGTGATGTTGCCGCCGTGCAGTCGCCAGCTTTCCATCGCCGTGTTGATATGAGGCAAATCCCAGCTTAGTGACGCAAGTAGTGGCAAGCTCGAAACTGAGCCCTCTTCCGCCTCTTTCGGCTCTTTGGCCGAGGACTTCGGTAATTGTGAGGCTGAATATACGCGGCGTGTTTGAACCATGTATACTTCTTTCAGGCCTCCAGCCAAGATGCAAGCTATCACTACGCAGAAATTGCAGAATACAACAAATCTAACACTATGAAAAATCCAACCCCATTTTGTGGTATAATGAAGGTGGCGAAGTCGGTTTCAAAACACTCAATCGCAGTGGCAAATGTCAGCTCTCTACTGAGCAATATGTTGTCAAGGGTAAGCCCTGAAGATGCTGACTATAGAGGCAATATCGGTTGTATATATAAGATGTCTCCATTCCCTCGTTTTTGATAGCACATAAGACAAGTCTCTCGTTCATTACTTTACAGTCATTCAAATCCCGCGTTTCCCTCGTTTTCATTTAGCAATACGAATAGTGTATCTTCCGAAATGTTTTTCACCACACCTCGCTCGATTGCAGCCCTGGGTCTGCTTGCAACTCTAGCTTCAGCTGTCCCAACAAACTACGGTGATGCGGTTCCCATCACAGAGGCAGAGGTTCGCGATCTCGAGAAGCGGGTACAAGGCAACTATCAAGACTACCTTCCCGGCTGCGAGGTCGATCCAAGCTATGCCCCGGGCCAAAGCCACTTTAAAGACGGCGATGTAGGTGACTTGTTCTGTCTCTCCTACACTATGTTCCAAACCTCATGGAGACTTACTGCAGATCGAAAATGCTAACTTGGGGTAATTCAGGGTACTCAGTTCAGCTCTGGCTGTGACAACGGGATGTGGAGGGCAGGTGTGAATCGTTTCCACTGCTGGTAAGGCTTTTCTTGAAAATGTCCTTTGATAGGAGGAAACGAAGGGCTGACTGGTGCGACCAACAGGACCGACTTCTTCCTCGTGAACTGGCAAGCCGAATACATGAACTGGGAGAACACAGGTCAGTCCTATTCAGCTTCCCACATGTGAATACACTGTAACTAATATAACCCACAATTCGCAGGCCAAGTCATCGATTGCGCGACCACGAGCACCTGCAACGAAGTTGTCGTCAACATGAACCAAACCTGCACCACAAACGAGCAGAGCCAGGACAACGGCATCCAAACGGGCTTCGAAGCCTCGCTCCCAAAACTCCTCGGTGAAAAGCTCTCAGTGGGCGGTTCCTTTACCTACACCCACAACTGGTCGAATTCCCAGTCCTTCCAAGTCTGCACCTCGGAATCCAACACTGGGTACGTATTACCTCCTCGCGTCCCAACCGCAAAGCTGACGGCCTGTCCCTCATAGTACCTGCACCTGGGACGATAAGGGCTGCCACGCCATCTGGAAGGCCACCCGGGCGCGCAAGATCTACGGATACTTGCGCCGCTCATGCAACAGCAACCGTGACGGCACCAACATGCCCAACACGAGCGCACGTCCCGATGGCTATTATACCGTGGGGATGCAGGACTTTGATATCTCGGTGCCGGACAACCAGATGATTGGATGTGCTGCTCACTGCAACGATTTGACCTACCCTGACCCGCAGCCCAGTGGACCGGCGCCGTTGACTCCTGTTGGGAATTTGAACTGAGAGCATGGAAGTCTGAACGAGCTGCTATACTTGTGGATATGTACAATACTTGGGTATGGTTCGTTTCGGAATGGCTTGGATCTCGGGTGCATTATAGCTATCTGGTGTTACATATGTTTTTGTTTCAGACTGCCTTGTTTGATTTCACCCTGTCTTCAATTCTTCCTGTTGTTTGAGACCCACAGCTTAGTGTTCACAACATTCGCATCATCGAATATCGCGCTCCTGGGGGCTTCAGAATTTTTGGTGTCATCTTCGGTAGTGTACTTGTAGCTCTACACAGCACTCTTGGGGATTCTGTTGTAAGAATAAGCATGCAGGGAGGGGGCTGTTGCATCTAGGCCTGCCGTCGGGTCCTAGGTCGCCGAACCCGATCCTAAACCGGACCGGGTCGGGTTAGACCCCTCAGACCCGACCCAACCCGACGGCAGCCCTACCTAGTTTCGACACGAAATAATTACTGCTCTGGGCAGAGAAGAAGGCAAAGAACACAATTACTGGCTTTGAGTTCTGGATTCTTGGGTCCTCCAAAATATCACCAGTCCGTACTGAGCGAACGGGGCTTAAGAGCTTGGAAGTAACAACTATGGATGAGGACGAGTTAGTGAGGGCTATCAAGGAATCTTATCTCTTCGAGGTCAGACGAGCTGTGGAAAGGAACATAACCGCGATATCAAAAGCCAACGGAGACTATATTGCAGATGATGAGGGGTTTTCAAGGCTACTGCTTAGCATGGAAGACACGAGGCCTTTTGATTATTCCATACCTGCGGTTGTTGACGAACATGATACGCCGATTCTAGGAGGACACCACCCCAGACCTTTAATACCCTTGCATCACCGCAAAATCCTTGTGCCTCTCTTCTCGTAGAGGTGCAATGATGCTATTGATAGAGACAACGGGACTCGAGGATAAGAACTCCCAGCAATGTTTAGATTCGCTTTGCAGCGACCCCTCATGCCAGAGAGTGAACTTCAGAAGACGCTTGAAGAATTTGGGATCGATCCGACGCTTAGTTTTCTGAGTGAGATGAGGACAGAGAGAACAGCACCTGAGGAGCGACTCAGGCGCCAACTGTACGGACTTGGTCCACTTGCGAAACCTCACGTCAGTAAAAGATATCGCGATGAATTGCCTATGGATCTCAGTCTTCTAAACAGAGATGCAGAAGACACAGGTGTCCAAGGATTCACGACCCGGCAATGCTAGGCAGTGGGACTGAATACTGAGCGGTTCAAGCTCGATGAAGCTCAGATGCGCGAATGCCTCTGGGCACTCTACGACCTCATCCAAGACGGTCTTATCGAGTTTGTCGAAGCTCCACATCGGTATCGCAAATTGTTGGGCCAGGCTAATCTAAGCAATTCCGAAGTGATCGAGCGTCTAAGAGAATTCGGCGTGCCTGAACATCAGATTTCCGACCTAGATGATGATCAACATTCGGCCCAAACCCTTACAGGAATTGAAAACCGTGTAGTCAGCGAAATCGCCCTGTCTGATGTGGTATGTCTGATTAAGGATGTTCTGGACGGCTTACATGTCGATGATACGATTCTACTTAATCTATTGATGAGTCAAAGTAGAAGCGCGGCTTCAAATTGCAGAGGCTATTTGGGAAGAAGTTGCGGGAGCAGACATCATAATAGATCACAAGGCTAGGACCGTCCAAAACGGAGACGATTCTTGAGAACCCGTCAGCTACGAGTTTGCGGAAACCTGCGATAGTGTTCTCAGAGCCGAATTGACACCAGAAGACTCTCTCGCTATGCTGTTAGCCATGATTGGCGAAGACCAACTTACGAGCAGTCAGGAGTCTCACATGCTCTCCAGGTTGGATCCCTCACGGGCAGCAGCATACCACCACCTTCTTGATTCCAGCCCTGATATTGCGCAATCAAGAAACTCTTCTAAAGCTATTCTTTCATCCTCGAATGCAGAAGACCCAGATAGGACACACGTCCTCCAAGACTCGCCTTTGACTTCACCTGCTTCGCGAAAGGGACCTAACTCAGATCTTGATTCATCAGAATGGCTTTTGGATGCTGAGATGTGGCCGCTTGCGCTTACAAAGGACCAGCCAGACAGCCGTATCTCAGCCAATTGTCATGACCAGAGGATAGGCAGAGTGGGCTCTTTTGAAGAGGCTACTAATAAAATTTCCGCCTGAGAAAGTCAACATAATTTCCATGACAATATCCTAGGAGAACATTCGGACTCTCCACTATCTACCAAATTGACGAAAATCATCAATGATTCTGTTCATCTAAACGGTGCTCCCAGGTTAAAGATGCCTCCACCTAACGCCTTGCGGGTCACCCATCCAGTAAAGCAAGGAACTTACAACCACATCTGCCTGTCCGGCAAAGCTTTCTGAACCTTCAATTGCAGATGTATTTCGACCTATCCTAGCTCCTCGGAAAATAAACCAGCCAAAGCTCCCAAAGCGCCGGATGCCCATGTACGGCATTTGGAGAGAATTTGTGCCCAGTGAAAACGTATGGGACGATAAGGATTTATCCTCTTCTCCAGAAAAAGGAACAACAATGGAGATGTTCAGCTTGCCTTTGCAAACACAGAAAGCTCGAGAAATCGCTGTTCAAATCGGGCTTGCTCCAGATTATATCAACGACCAGATCCGCTCTCACATAAAGAGTAGAGTGAAATCGAAAAAGCGTATCAAGTCAAGTATCAATTTTATTTTTCCCTCTCGGAAACGTAAAGCTTCGAGTGGGGTCACTAGTAATCGAGGTTGAGAGAAGTTGCCAAAGCATGACGCTATCCCTGATCTTTACGCTTCCGAGGATGAAGATCATGAGAAGTTCATTCATGATCACTTCACCGCAGAGGTGCTTGAGGAGTCTAGACGTCGTTGTTCCAAATGTGGTCAATTGCAGTGCTCTTGCGGAAAGAGGAAAAGGTCTTCGGCATCGTATAGAGCAGTTAATAAGGCTATACGACCAACCTTTTCACAATTTTCGAATGGTAAGCAACCAACCTCCAGAGAGCAGTCGCCGTCAACCTCGTCATCAGATTGTAGCACGCCGGCATCTTCGCCTGCTTCAGATACCAATGGGAAGCCTCAGGATATTACGTACTCGCCGGCTCTTTTGAGCAAAGTCAGATTGCGGTTGAACCCCGCAAACCCAACTGCACAGTCAAACCCGGAAAGGCCATTAAGCTCGTCATCTGCACCAGATCTGCCATCCCCTCCAGTCCAGTTGAGGCCGCCGAGCACTCCAAGGCTAGCACGACTACCTAGTCCACCCAGTCCATCTAGTTCCCTACGTGCACCGAAACCAGCTAGTGCTCCAATTTTACTAAGACCTCCTAGCCCACCGCCTCGACTAGTTGTATCAAAGCCACCAAGAGCTCTGGTCGCCAAACTTCTAGCGATGGCGATTGACAGGAACGCCCTAGACACTTTTCAGCGTGTAGGTGGAGCTGAAACGCCGGATCAAGCGCAAATCTTTCAACTTACCGCTCATGCACTTGAACTTATAAAAGACAACATGCAGCCAAACGAGGTGGCGGGGCCCTTGCCCAGCGGTGATCCAGGTAAAATGGCTACGGAAGGCTTGGGGCATCTCCTTGAAGAGCAACTGCGACTGAATTACGAGAATGCCCGATTTCGCCAAGAGTTCTCAAGTGTTAGCGGTCAAGCACCGGATGCAGGACATAAAGCAACCCCTCGCCTAAATTCGACTACATCGGAAGCTGCAGACTTATCCGGCTTGTCTGGAAAGAGAAAGGGTATTCTAGCATCACCATCACCTCTGGGCCGAGGGACATCGCATACATCTTGTGGTTCTGCTGACCGCCAAAATGACCAAATAACAGGTCCTGGTGACAACGTCACACCGAGCATAGAACCGCATATCACATTGGACGGCGGATCTGCTATGATCCGAGAAAGTTATTCGGCTCATAACTCTGGGGACAATTCTGAAGAGTTACGGCTGAAGTCAATGATCAAAGAGCAGACTGACCAGACCAAAGTTTCCGATGTGTACCGCAGAATAGAGGCTAGAATGGCAGATAGTTCGAGATCCAAACGTGGCTCAACACCTGGCCGAGAAAATGCACGAAAACGTACGTCTACTAGTGCTCTGGCCAGGAATCCTTCCAAGGGTGACAAGGAAGCGAAGCGCACTGGACGAGGTATCCATCCATGGCCAGAACGTGGCATCTCTCCCAAAGATGCCATAGAGCGCTTCCACAAAGAAGCCTTGGCGCAACGCAAATCTTTTTCTGTTTAAATGGCAGAGCGACGACTAATAAGACCTCGCGCTAATGAACGGTCTCCTAGATTCTTTCAAGACTCAAATGCACCACCAAGTGAATCAGGATCGTCATCATCAACTCAACAAACTATTCGATAAATACAGAGGTGAGTTGAAGACTTCTACTTAGGGTTGCGGCATAAAGCTGAGAGAATACGTGCAGATAATCCAGCAAACGATCCTGACGCCATCGGAATCGAAGACTCCATAAAATACCTAAACGACCTCGAAGTGAAGTTGAACGAAGTCATTGTTCTTGCTGTCCTCACCGAACTCTCTGCGCCCTTCATGAGCGCATTCACGGGAGAAGGTTTCGTCGAAGGGTGAAGAGCACACCAGTACATTCTTGCTCTTTCAAGACCCGTCTTTCAATCAAAGACGTCACTGACAAAGCTCTGTTCAGCGTCGACACCATTCCCAAACAGCAAAGTATCATCTCTCGCCTTCGCACCCTCCTCACCTTCGACCCCACCTACTTCAAACGCGTTTACAAACACAACTTTCTCATCGCTCGCACCCCAGGCCAGAAATCTCTTCCCCTCGACATCGCAATCGAATACTGGCGTCTTCTGCTTCAGCCTCCGTCAATCTTGTGGATCTCGCTCAGCACGCTCTGGCTGAAATAGTGGATCACGTACCTGGAGGAAAAGTAGAATAAGGGCGTTAGCAAGGACATGTGGGATCAGACGGGCGTGTTTGTGGCTGAATCCTGAGTTCACGTCTTAAGCCGCCTTCTGAAAACAGTTAATGTCACCTCTCATGAAATAACTTCCATGCTTTCTCTCCTCTCCACTTCCGTACTAAATGGACACCCTCTTTCACCATACTTGAAGGCGCCACAATCGTACAAGCTAACGGAACAGCTTGAGGCGCTGAACGCCGATATCTTGAGTATCGGTCACATTGCAGAGCCTGAATATGCCGCTTTTGCTGTGTTGCAGAGTAGCAAGCAAGTTGATCAGTGATGATTTAAGCAAGCTTATCGAGTACGCAGCGTTTTGCTTAAACTTGTGAAACTTTACTGACTTGTTGTAGGAATGTGAATTCTTTGGTTGGTGAAGTTGACTTCTCTTTCCATGTTGTCTCGACGGCAGCAGATTCCTCCAACGATACACTCTCCCCTGAGGAGGCGGAAAAGAGTAAGAAGGAGTAATATACTGATCCAGCTCACGGTTTGGGCCTTACATAAAATTTTTATTGATAACCCATCTTTACAAGTGCATAGGATAAGTTGACAAATTTCGCTACAAACTGATCCCATACGGAGATTCGACCTTTTTGCTCTTGCTCTAAATTCTACTGTCCCAGAATTTGACCCTTTTCCTAAAGCTTTTGAGATCTTTTAATCAAGCTCGACCACAGCAAAAGAGTCTTGAGATATGTAGTCTCGTAAGGAGTTATCATAGGACAGCCCTCGGCGCATTCATTCCAAAGCTGTGGCTGAGAGAAAAGCTAACCAGATTCAGCAAGCAATGGAAATGAGGTCGAAAAGCCATTCACATAACGATCTCACTGGCTTCACAAACTTCACGCCTGGCTACATATCGCAGAGCGCTCCAAACCACCAGCCGCTTTACTCGCTTGGCGCCCATAGTTGTATTTCAGTGGCCTGTTTCCCGAACATTGCTCAAGGTATGTTCCACTTGTAGCTCAAGTGCATGCCACTTACTGTAGAATAGGAAATGTGTATGTTTGTCAAACAATAGGTTCTTACGATGAAATTCGGTGGGAATCTTCACAAAAATCAAGTGCCACATTGGGCACCCTTCTACATTAACTACAATCGTCTGAAGCAGCTCTACAAGCTCGCTTCCATGCACACGCATGAGCACGGCGAGGATGCAGATTTTACAGGTTTGCAACGCGACAGAAGCTCGGTGGCCTAAGACCTGACATTGGAGTAGAGTTTATATCCCACCTAGAGCATGATCTCAACAGAATTGAAGAATTTTATGACTTCAGGCTGGCTATCGTTGGGCAAAGAGCGACAGCGCTTTCCAATCATTACGGCAAATCTCCGGGACTTGCAGAACACATTCAGCTGAATAGAATAGCAAATCATGAGCTGGAAGATCTTACAGCAGCATTCACTGAGCTGCGCGATGCGCTGAAGGAGTTGCAATGGTATGGAGTCGTCAACTCTCGGATCATTGCCAAGCTGCGTAAATTTCAACTAGGTAGTCCCGGAAGTCCTGAAGTGGAATTGCCAAATGGATCTCAATTGATGGTGACAAAGCAAGCACGGTGTCTCAAACGTCTCCAAGAACTAAACAGTTTAATTGCCAAATTCAGGCGCGGACTTCTTCGACCTCGCTCCGACTCAACCGCAGAGTCAACATTCTTGCAGAACTTTTGTACTCAGTTGGATCCCCCATTGCTTTCTTCCAGTACTCTCTATCAGGCCATTCGCCGCGATGACTCTGTCGCCCTGAACCAGCTACTTGGCGTGTACGCCTCCAGTGATCCAAAATCAGGCGAACAGTTTCCAGGACTGTTGCCTGCTTTACTACAATGCTCCGTATTATGCGTGTCTCGGAAATGTGTGAACAGCCTTCTATCTCAAGGGGGGTCGCTGCAAGATGGTGACCAAAGCCTCCATTGGCTGATAAGCAAAATAGGTAGGAGATTGAAGGCGAAAGGTCGATGGAGCCGTGAAGAACCCGCAATATTGGACAGCATAGACAAAGATTCTCTGCATATATTGACCTACATTATAGACCGAGTGAATCCTGGCCATGAGCGTGTATTCAGTCAGGTAGACTCTCTTGGCCGTATACCTCTACATCATGCCGTGGATTATGGCCTGCCGAATATTTGTCAAGGGATTCTGAAACACATGTTTCAACGCTCCGCAAGCCCTAGCCCCGCACTCCTACAGGATACTGAGGGCCTTACGCCGTTACATCTTGCGGTATTCAGCGGCAATACAGCGGTTACAAGCATGCTACTGGAGGATATGGAGTCAAAAAGGGCTTTGAAGTTGGCGACGGATGTTGACAACACGAACGTAGTGCCTGGGTCCCTTCTGATCATTGCTATTAAATCAGACCATATTAAAATTTTCCAGCTTCTAGCCAAAAGCACTATCGATCTTGATTACAGAGATAGCAACGGAGAGGCCGCTCTTTACATAGCAGTACGGACCGGCAACCAGGATTACGTCAAAATCCTCCTCGAAGCTTCTGCCAGTCACAAGAAGCTCGATCTTGACATAGCTGAGAACACGTACGGGCGGACACCCTTGATTATGGCTTGTGTCATGGGGAATCTACAGATCATGGAACTACTACTCCAGGCTGGAGCTAACTCAGGACCGCACGATATATTTGGTTGGACTGCAAAAGACCATGCATCGTTTAGGGGCTATTTGGTATTGGCAAAAACACTGATAGAGAATATTTCAAGCACGGCTTTATCAGTCAACACCGAGCACCAGGCCGACCTGAAAACCACAGGCTTGTACTCGACTCAGCCAAAACAGATTGGTAAGAAAGGCGCAGCTTCATCACTTCAACTGCCCTGCACACATGGCCAATCCATTCCTATTGGGGAAAGCCAAATACTTGTGAATTTAGGCGCACTGGACTCATATAAGAATGTTCTAGCAGTGGATCTTAGTCCCTACGTATCTCCTGCTACTTATACACCACAGCTTGCGGCAGATTTTGTTGTCGAGATCCGTGCTCTTGGCGGAAACGAAACAAGCTCTGTCATCCAATTGCCAATCATTGAGGATATGGCCAACAAACCGTGGCGTTTCCTCACCAAGGATCCCAGCAGCTTCAAGCTTGTATTCAATATCTTCCCTGCAACTGCCGTCGGTCTTGAGGGAAATATGGTGATTGGTAGTGCGGTCGCGCTTTTGGGAAGCCTCAAGCAAGGGTTGGGTCTAAAGCGAGAAAGTTTGATAAGAGACTTCACCATACCAATACTCCAGAAGGAGACTCTCAAATACATGGGCAGTCTGACATTCTACTTCTTGGTGGTCACGCCGTTCCCAAACCCGCTTTCTACATTCAAAGCAACACTTGAGATGGGGAAGGGTACAAATCCAATTATTATCGGCCATAGAGGTACCTTCAGCCTGGTGGTAGCCATCTCGATTTGCTGAACAGTCTCCAGGAACCGGTCAGAATGACCCTACTCGCAAGCAACTCCAGATAGGAGAAAATACACTCCAGGTATGCACTGAGACTAGCACTTCAAGCCCCGAGAGTAGCTGATATGGAACAAGTCATTCCTCTCTGCCGTGGATTTGGGCGCCTCATATATTGAAGTAAGAAAAGTCTTCGCGAGCGTCTTGCTAGGTACTAATCTACTCATAGTTCGGTACAGAACTCTATGAGAATAACCACATCTATGCTGATCAATCAAAGATATCCAGCTCACAAAGGACCTCATACCTATCGCGTATCATGACTTTCTCATGAGTGAGACAGGCATAGACGCACCATTGCATACTCTTAGCTTCGAGCAGGTTAGTTATTGGATTCTCGTATATCAAGCGTCTCCGTAACCTCATTCCTCTAGTTCATGTGCATCAGCAAAGCCCAATCAACTTACTCTGACCTACCATCCATGGCTGAAATGAGGTACCTGGAAAGATCAGGAGGCATCTCCAGTCCAAGTCGTAGACAGCGCTCCCTCTCCCTAAGCGTCTACGAAGATTCTAGGGCCAAGGATCTCGCCGAGCGAATGAAGCATACCTTTGAGTTCAAGCTCCAAAAGTCCAACGGATCTAAGCAAGTCAAAGGCAATACACGGAGCGACTACATCCAAGCCTCTTTCATGACTTTGGAAGAGCTACTCATCCAATTGCCGGAGTCCGTCAACTTTGATATTGAGATTAGTGATTACTCCCCGAAGTCGTGCCAAATATGCTACAAACTAACCTCCCTCTCTTCCAGAATATCCAATGCTCTTCGAAGCCCACGATTGGGGGATGGACACCTACGCCATTGAGCTAAACACCCTTGTCGATACCATCCTTGGTAAAGTCTACAAGCTAGGCGGGAACCGTACCATCTTCTTTTCATCTTTCAGTCCAGAGATATGCATCCTCCTCTCTGCCAAACAAAATTCCTATCCAGTCCTCTTCCTCACCGAGTCGGGACATATCCCGTCTGCCGATGCCCGAGCGAGTAGTCTGCAGGAAGCAATTCATTTTGCAAAGAGCTGGCGCTTGCCGGGAGTCATATCGCGGTCAGAACCACTGGTGATGAACCCTGGGCTTGTTGAGTTTGTCAAGGGCTCTGGGCTTGTGTGCATGTCGTGGGGCGGACTGAATGACGACCCGAAGAATGCAAATGTAAGCCCTTGACCTAAAGCTCCCCCAAAACTGTTTTGAAAGCATCAAGAGATTTGCCGCTGATGTTGAATGATCTTAGGCGCAAGCGCAAGAAGGCCTCGATGCAATCATTGCAAACAATGTTGGACTGATCTCGCAGACTCTTGGCAATCCTTGAACTTCTCCAACGGTCAGTCTAGACCAATGTTTTTGGCGTCCCTACAGGTGAATCGAATTTATGAATGAACTAGATCCGCGTTTCTTGGATAAACAGCTCCAATCAATTCCACACAATCCTTTCATTCCTGCAGATTGAAGACAGGTTTTGGTCTCGTTTTCTTCCATTCTTAGGCCTTTAAATGTTACTAGAACAATAGACCCAACCTGCCATGCCTGAAACAACTTGACACTTTGAACAGCTTTATGTGTGGACATGGCTAGGGGCTAGGGCTCCGTTGAATTGCGTGCCTTCTCCCGGCCTGCCCCTGTCTGGCCGCTTAGATGAGTGCGGTATCTATCCAGGGTCGAAGATCACCAGAATGGAACGGGTGGGATTGTATGTATATACATATAGTATGCTCGAGTTTCAAATAACACGTGATCATCTGCTGATTACGATATAGCCGCATTGCTTTCGCACTAAGGCCCAATCAGTGCTTCTGCTCCCTCGTGCTCCCCCGTGCTCTCCTCTGCTCCCTTGCTGCGCTCCTTGCTCCTTCGCTGCTCCCTCTAAAGCAGCCCTGCTCCCTTTCCTAGACCGAAACGGCAATTGCTAATCCTAAGTTCGGGGTGTATATATATATATATATATACATTGAACGTATCGGTGGTTGCCGTTTCCGTTCAGCAAAGGGAGCTGGGGGGAGCACGAAGAAAGCAGGGAAAGCGCGTATTTCGGCTACAATTGCCTAGTGGACGTGGTCAAAGTTGTAGCCAAAGTTGCTGCCTAAACACAGCCACTTCCGATCTTTGACTCTGACAATGGCCATGCCCCTTTGCTCACATCTGCTTCCGAAAACCACAGCTCCCAAACAGCCCCATTAGCAGCGCTCACTACCCCACTATCCACCCCTAAGAAACGCAGTAAACACCCTGATGCAACGCGCGATGAGCATATCCGTATACAATCGCTGGCTAAAATGGCACATTGGACCCCTAGATCAAATGCAAAGAAACTGTCCCTAGCACCGAATCAAGTATATTACGCCCTCCACCACCAATTGACCCTCCAAAAGCACCGAAGCGGCCGGAAATCTGGGATTGATACACCACGTCGAAGCGGTCTTGTTCAGTATGTTATATCTGATGCTCGTACGCGTCGCCTGCGGTATATCGACGTTGCCTCAGAGCTTGAATGGGATGTTTTAGAAAGCGTGATGCCGCGACCTCTAGCAAAAGAAGGTAAGAGAATCCTACTCAATATCTCCGCTATTTACGAATACTTTAGTAAGCTATGCCCAGAGAGTCGCTCGGAAAAAGCCCCCTATCTCTGAAGGAAAGCGCCAAGCTCGATTGGCTTGGGCCTATGAACACCTCAATTGGACCCGCGAGCAGCGGAATTTGGTATTATGGACTGATGAAACATGAATAATAGCTGTGAAACATACAAAGGTCTATGTTACACGAAAAGTTGGCGAAGAATACCGTCCTGATTGTGTTGAAACAAAGGAAGCTCACAAAATTGGATGAATGTTCGGCTTGGGCAAAGGTCCCTGTTTGTTTTAGGAGAAAGCATGGGTAATTGGCCTTATTTACATACAAAAAACAATGATTTCTCTGACTTCTTTAGGGAACGATCAACAAAGATACCTTTTGCGAGCGAATATTTCCCCTAATTCATGGCTGGATCCGCCTACATCCCGAAATCGCACTGATGCAAGGTCACGCGTCAGGGCATTCCACTGCTTATAAAAGTGATGAGTTTTTGGAACAAGGAATTCGGCTGATTCAATGGCCTGCTTATTCGCCCGATTTGGATCCTATTGAAAAGGAATGGGATTGGATGAAGGATTGGATTGACGATCACTATCCAAGCAAGCTCAATTACGACCAATTGCGACGTGCTGATAAGGTGGCATGGGATGCTGTACCAAATAGCTTCCTACAAGAACAAATCGATTTAATGCATTTCTCGCTGCGAGACTGTTATAAAAGCTGATGGGAAACAAGCTTCTGGAAGGCCTGTATATAAACAGCGAAATTTAATTAGTCTTTCTTGGCGCGCTATGTATCATCCCCCCTAACGAGAAGTAGATTACTGGACCGAAAACTTGCGTAATAAGCGAAGCTTACCGTAACATGTAGCTTATTTCTTATTTACAGTATTTCAGCAAGTAGATGCACTTCGACCGTCTCATCATGGCCGCTGATAGATCATCAGGACGTAATGTCCACATATACGATGCCAAAGATCGGGTAACACTACTCGGTGGTCTGATCCTGACCAACGGTATAACAAAGTCCAATCTCTATTCGATGGTGGAAATTTTCCTACTCTTTCAGTCCTCCTTCTCTATAGAATATGAGGACTCTGCTATACTTGAAAGAAACAAAGACCCACTGCCCCAGGGAAAATACTATATCATTGGTAAACCTCTGACCCTGATCCTGGTAGGGGCTATTGATTTATACTCTGTAGGGTCCTTCACCGTCAGCAATGAACCTATTCTCACCCGTACGATTTCATTATCTACAGCCACACGTCTTCAGTCATTCCGCAACGAAGTTCGCAGACGAGATGGCAGATGTATCATTACAGGTCAAGAAGCACTGGGTATTGATCAAGATCATTGGACGGGATTCGAAGCTGCACACGTCTTTCCTCTCGCCTACGAAGATCACTGGGTCCAGCATAATTTTGCTCGTTGGATCACTATTCCGGCTGTTAACGGGGAGACAATTAATTCAAAGCAAAACGGATTATTATTAAGAGCAGATATTCACGGGCTCTTTGATAATTATGACCTTTCAATCAATCCTGACGTATAACTATCTACGCCTTCCTTCAAACTTTCAGTCAGCTACTAATAATCATAGGATAATCACAAAATCGTTTGTTTTCGGCGTTATGGAAATAATATCGCAGGCGAATATGCGCAGTTTCGCAATAATTCCGATAGACCATCTGATGAACTTCTTCGATGGCATTTTCGACAAGCTGTACTTGCGAATATGAAGGGTGCTGGAGAGCCAATCTTCGAAAACGATTTCCCTCCTGGCTCGGATATTATGGGTGAAATTCAGGAGGGCCCAAAGGCTGCGGAGCGCATGGAGTTTGAGTTGTTCAGCCGTTTCATGGTAAGTACTGTTATCACCTGGCGTTATACCAGGGAAGTTTCAAATACTAACCAAGAATGTGCCCTAGTTGCCCATAGCTCCTCAGTAGGAACAAGAGGGCTTCCATGATAGTTATTGCAGGATTTGCCCTCCCTACAGCCTAATGGCACTAGTCACCTAGTCACGCCAAATTTAGCCATCTGGACTGAGGTACCCATAATCCTATTCGTTTTCGACATCGACGAATCAAGCGTGTTTGGGGAGCTTGCCTGCTGACTCTCAGATCTTCTTTTGAAATCAGTGGCTGCAGCTTTTCATCTAAATGAAAGTAGAACTGCTCATGCAGAACACATTTAGTGGTTCAGGCTTGCAACTCTCCACTCTCCGTCTACGCAATTTTTCGAGTTCGCGCAGCAGGTGGCTGTGCAAGGCAACCGTCACCTAAGTACTGACGAACATTAAACGTGAGGCAGCTATAGCCGGCTACCCGGCCATCAGCTCAGGCTCCTTTATGCTGCGCCCCTTTGCTCACTTGCTGCTCCCCTGCTGCTCACTCGACGCTCCCTCGTGCTCCCTCGTGCTCCCTCGCTGCTCCCTTGGTGCTCTTCTCTGCTCCCTCACTGCTCCCTTTCCCGATCGAAAACGACAACCCGCAATCCTAAGTTCGGGGTGTATATATTGTATATATAGTTTCCCCGAACCCAGGCTAACACGTGATCAGTTGCTGACTCAGGCCTCGCCGCTTTGCTCCCCCGCCAAGGCCTATTTTGTCCATCTGCTCCCTCACTGCTCCCCATGCTCCCTCGCTGCTCGCTCGTGCTCTCCCCCGTGCTCCCTCCATGCTCCCTCGTTGCTCTCTCGTTGCTCTCTCGTTGCTCCCCCTCAGCCACTTCCTATTCTCTTGCCGTTTGCACCGACGGTCGAGTTCTTGCAAGTTTAAACGAGAGGGTCAATTCAGCTCGAATTGAACGATGGGGGTCGTCATTTTCGATGGAAATTGCTCTGCACTACTTCTTGTTAATTATGCACAGACATGTGCAGTGTAGTATTAAATTGCACGGATTCATAAAGATATGCGCGGGTTATAGAAGAGTTCACCCCTCAACCGATCACCCTGCTCAACCGACCAGCGCTAAGCCTTATAAGACTATTTTTATTGCAGATATGTATTTGCATGATTGCATCTTTGGCAATTGCGGTACGGTGGCCATTCCGAATACTTGGACGCACCACCTCGTACGAATGCTTAGCACCATTCCCATAATAGCTTCATCAATTGTTCATTGTTGCTTCCATGGTATCCTATCTGGCTCTTTAAATTTCTTGATACAATTTGTTTCGAATGTAAGATGTGCATGCACACGGGGTGGAATACATCTGCTTAACACAGCCCGCTGACTCAGAGCCTCCTTTATTTACCCTACACTTCCTCTGCTACCTAATCCAACAGCGACAATTTCTCGATAATGACATCTCAGCCTCCTCCCTCCACGGACGGAAGGCCCCTTCATTACGTGCCCGGGCAGCCTATCCCCCGTTCCTTTATCACAAAATCCAACCGCCTCGATCCTTCCTCTGCAGCGCAGGTTTACCGTCTCAACGCTTCTACAATAGCAAAGACTGGTGACGGGGTCAACATGTCTGAAGCCGCTACTCTACGCTACGTGCGTCAACATACCTCCATACCGGTCCCAGAAGTGTTGGAGAGCTATATCCACCCCGAGACTGGCTATCCCTGCATCATCATGGAGTACATTGAGGGAAAGACGCTGAATGAAGTGTGAAGTGCTTATTCTGGTGAGGAGAAAGAGAGGGTGATTGGACAATTGAAGGGGTATGTTGGGCAGCTCAGATCGATAGAGGCGCAAAATATAGGGACGGTGGACGGTGGACGGGTGCGGGACCAATTCTTCGACGACGACGATGAACCCGGGATGGTGGGGCCGTTTGACGGTGTGGACGCTTTCCACGAGAGGCTGATAATGGTTCTTGAGTCGAAAGGGAAAGATTCGAAGAAAAAGATCATGGAGCACTTTTCAAGTGAGGTGAGTAAGGGGAAAGGTTACAGGATTTTGTTAACGCATAACGATATTGTGACGCGAAATGTCATGGTAAAGGGTGATAATGTGTGCGCAATTGTGGACTGAAAGCTTGCCGAATTTTTCCCCGAGTACTGAAAATACTGTAGTGCAATGTCCTGAGCTGATTCGGAATCTCCTTTGAAAAGAGAGATGAGGTTTGATGCAGTTTTAGAATCGTATTCGAAGAAGTTGATCTACATGAGACGTTTGTGGGATCATTTTTGATGGCTGCTCGTAGACTAAGATGGGCTGAAGACTCCTTTGATGAAGAGTCACGGGAACAAAGCAATTTTTATCGTTATATCTGCATTCGATCACTATACCTATTTGCCTCTGAGTGGATAGAAGGCAGTGCTCAAGACAGAAAGCCAAACCATACTTGAAACGAGTGACCAAGTTGTCGAATCGACCGCGTCCAAAAGTCAATCAGCAAAACCAACAACGTTCGCGTCCACATCCCTCAGACTCTCCATACATTCAACGCAGTCACATGTGTCGCCCAGAGAGCGTATCCACCCCGCGAGACGGTGGCATACATGGATAGATTCTGTGGCTGACATGACTTCTTTGCCTAGGCGTACAAGGCATCGTCCTCCTCTTCCGTCCATTCTCGGCAAGGCGGGGGCACACGATGCAAACGACGGAACTGTGTCGCCGCTTCGGACATGCGGACCCTGGGCTTCAACCTTTCGGTCGCTCCAGAGCGAACAAGAGCCTTCGACTCCAGTTTCGCCACCAATGCCACTACGTACATCTGGCAATGTTGAGGCGCGATCGCTTTGGAAGCGTCTATCACTTTCCGTCTATCCGAGGCGTCGATGGTGCCAATGTGGTCGGTGTCTTTGATGCCGAAGCTTTTGGTGCGCTTCCCAGCGGTAAACTTATAATCGTATTTTACTTCCGGCTTTGCAGCGTCTTCGAGGGAACCGGTCCTTCCGTGCCGTCTTCGGTGACTAAGAGATCAAGATCTGAGCGTCAGCTTTTGCCCTTTGAACAGCGGACATCTCGACTGTGATCGTGAATCTACCGAGGTGTTCCGTGCTCCTGAAACAATGTCTTTCACAATCACGGACAGAGCAAAACAATGATACAAAAAAGGCGCCGGAGATTGCTCACCGTTTGGTCCCCCCGTCGAATGGATCCAATCTCCTTTCACTGCTTCCAGTTCGACGAGCATGAGCATCCAATGACGGAGGCTGTCATCGTTATCCTTCTGTGCGCAGTAGCAAACATGGATCTCAAGTTTGACGTCGGTAGATTGCGTATTGAGCGTGAATTTCAGGAATAGCTCTATAAAATATTGTTAATTGTGTATGTCTCCATTGAAGAGCATCTCTTACCTTACATCTTCTTACACCTAGAAAGCTCTCACCATGACGTAGTCTATTTGATTAGTAGGCTCAGCAACCTATTACATCAGCGGTGGGAGATTATGCATCTCTCTCTACCCGATCCAACCCAAAACGTATCATTTCAACCAAAAGGAAACCCACCACAGGTAAAGACAGCGAGCTCACCGAGACATGACATAGCTCTAGCACTTTCTCACACCACACC
>JAABUL010002316.1_pt1 | contig 32004 bp, 31 predicted proteins | sample 5559151 | NCBI WGS metagenome assembly JAABUL01 (sample SAMN10711876, study PRJNA513368) | rock metagenome | isolation source: Antarctica rocks | place: Antarctica: Victoria Land, Pudding Butte sud
CCTCATCCGCCGCACCGGCACCAGCGAAATCGCCGCCTTCCGGCAACACTTACGTTCTCGCCCCACCAAAGCCCTCCGCTTCCTTGTCCCCAGAACCCGCTCGGCCTGACTTTTCACAGACCCTGCTCTATAGGGGTGTTATAATGGCGGCGGCAGCGTAGTGAGGGGAGCTTTTGTGACGGATACCGATAACATAGCGACACTGTACCAGCAAACCGCGCGATCCGCCGCGACGGTTCTCGACTACCTGGCTGAGATCGAGACCATGATCGGCGAGCTTCAGAGTAGGATCGGAGAACTCCCGTTTTTCGCGCGCGGTTTTGTCTCGTCGCAGGTCACGAAGGGTACGGGGCAGGACATTCCAGTGTGGGGTAAGACTATCGCGACGCTCACGACGACGCTACGCCAGGTGAGGGAAGCGGCCGGCCGTGGCGAAGGCACGGGTGGCGCTCCATCCGGCGATGACCGTGCCCTCTATAGCGCGGCGCGCACGCGCGTCGATGGGGACCGGCCGCGCTTAGAGAGGCTGGCCGCGTTCATGGAATCGGTCCCATCAAAGCTCGGCGCCATCCCGCCCGGCCTGCTGCCGGCCGATCAGCGCGCCGATTTCCTCGCCACCGTGGCGCGCCAGACCGCGGCGTTACGCGGCGCGATCACGGAGATGCCCGCGCTCTCAGCGGCGCTGGGTGGTCTGAGTGACGAGTGACGAGTGGCTTTACCGTGGAGGGCACGTTTCAATGGAGCGATGTTCTAAGATGCTAACCGCTACGACTGATCGCTATTCCCCGCGCCTCCGCCGCCGAACTCGCCACTCGTCACTCGCCACTCGCCACTCGTCGCTATGAGAGCCGACATCGCCTACTGGATCGCCTTCTCGCAATTGCCGGGCATTGGCGGGCAGCGCTTGCGGCGCGCCCTTGAGCGGTTTGGGGACATGGAACGTGCCTGGCGCGCCTCAGCCGCCGAACTCATCGACGCGGGCATCGAGCCCAAAGTCGCGCGGGCGGCCGTCGCGGCGCGTGGTTCCGTCGATGTCGCCGCGCTGCGGGGGCGTGTGGAGCGCGCTGGCGCGGAGGCGCACACCCTCGCCGACAAGAGTTATCCCGCGCGGCTGGCCGACATCTATGACGCCCCGCCCGTCCTCTACGCGCGCGGCGAGTTGCTGCCGCAGGACGAGTGGGCCGTCGCCGTCGTCGGCACGCGCACCGTGTCGCCGTACGGCCGCGAGGTGACGCATCGGCTCGTGACCGACCTGGTGCGTCACAACGTGACTATCGTGAGCGGACTCGCGCGCGGCGTCGACGGCTTGGCCCACCGCGCGGCCCTCGATGCGGGTGGCCGCACCCTAGCCGTTTTCGCCTGCGGCGTCGACGTGGTCTACCCGCCCGAGCACCGCAACCTAGCGGCCGACATCGCCGCGAACGGCGCGCTCCTCTCCGAGTACCCCGTCGGCTCCGCCCCCGATGCGGGCAACTTCCCGGCCCGTAATAGAATTATTAGCGGCCTCTCGTTGGGCACGGTCGTGATCGAGGCGGGCGAGAAGAGCGGGGCGCTGATCACGGCGCGGCGCGCGCTGGAGCAGAACCGCGAGGTATTCGCCGTCCCCGGCAGCATCTTCGCGCCGGGCTCACGCGGCGCCAACCGGCTGATCCGCGACAGCGGAGCCAAGCTCATCACTTCGGCCGACGACGTGCTGACCGAGTTGCAGCTACAGTTGGTCCCGCAGCAACTGGAGATGCGTCAGCTGCTGCCGACCAACGCGGTGGAGGGCGCGCTGCTGGCGCTGCTCTCGCCGGAGCCGCGCCACATCGACGAACTGACGCGCGCCAGCGCGCTACCCGTGGCCGAGGTCAGCAGCGCCCTATCCATGATGGAACTCAAAGGTATGGCGCGCCAGGTCGGCGGGATGCAGTACGTCATTGGTGGTTGATGCTCCACCGATCACATAAAGCTTTGATCGACTATCGACTATCGACTATCGAAAGATACGACCCCAATCGCTCGCCCAACTCATCGAGCGCGCGCGAGCGCAGGCTATAGGTGACGGGGCCGTTCCCGTCGTCGTGGACGCGCACCAGGCCGGCGGCTCGCAGCGCGACGAGGTGGTGATGCACGGTGCTCTTGGCTAGGCCGCTGTCGTGTACCACGTCGGTGAAGCCGCGCGGAGTCGTCGCCAGGAAGCGCAGGATGCGCAGGCGGCTTTCATCGGCCAGCGCGCGCGTCAGGCGCAATAGGCTGGGCGGGGGGGCGCCCGGCGCGGGCGGCAGCGCGTCGGCGGGATAGAGATTTAACCGTACGCGGCCATGCAAGCCATACAGGTTCCACGGTCGGTAGTGGTATTGTGGGACGAGCACGACCACATCCACATCGGCGATTGGCGCGAGATACACACCGCCAGTGGCCGCCTCGGCCAGGGCATCCGGCGCCATCACGGCCAGCAGCGCGCGCTTGGCCGCGGCGTCGGCGGCCAAGCCATCGAGGATCGCCTTGTTGGCCGCGTGGAAGTACTGCTCGTCCCACGCCTGAAGTAAATGTGCAAGCTGGTCCCGTTGCGCGCCAAGGTCGCGTAGCAGCGCCATGCTTTCCGGCGAGGTGTACGGGGCTACTAACTCGTACAACGCGCCCGGCGACAGGCCACCGAGCCAGCGCACGAAGTTCGGCGCGTCGCGCTCACCAGGACATTGCCATACAAGGACCTCCAGCTTTTTGACCAAGGGTAGCTCTCTATACCCGGCTAGCTCCGCCGCGAACGCGGGGCTAATCCGAGCGCGCACATCCTTAACCCACTTCTCGCCTATCTCCAGCGTCTTGTGCTCCCGCATCGCGGCATAGGCGTGCAAGCTGACGGCGAGTTCGTACGCCTCGGCCCAGTCGACCTCGACCCGGTACATCGTTTCTCTCCCGCGCCATTGTCTCGACCGCTGGATAGTTCACGGTCGAACTCATAGCTGGTTAGATAATAATCGAACTAGCGCCGATGCGCAAGCCATCACCAGGGGTGCACGCCCTTTTTTCGCGTTGACCAGCGCTCGTTGACTGGTCGCGCCATACTCTTGAGCATCACTTCAGCCTTTGAAGAACTCCACCAGCACAGGAACGAGGACGTCGTTGGCTACGCCGTGGTCTTGACCTGGAAAATGGCGGTGTTGTGCATTGGGGAGGATATTCACGAGCGCTTGTGCCCCGTGGCGCATAGACACAGGGCTCTCTCCCCCGTCCATCACGAGCGTCGGAACCGTGACGGAGGCCCACTTCCTGGCCGGCAACGGATTGCCACTCTGGGTGTCTCCCATGATGGCGCCGTCGTAGGCCAGTGTGTGCGCCCCCGCCTCCAGCGCTTCCCACAGCGGCTGCATCTTGACTTCTATCGCCGGATATTTTATGATGTAGGCATGGGATATCGCACATTAGAAATGATGTAGGCATGGGATATCGCACGGTAGAAATTAGGTGGATGCCGGATAGGCCGTCGCAGTGGGCGACATACACGGGGGCGCGCGTCGAGGCGGCGCGCTTGTAGGCCGACCTCGTGACGCGGCATCATCGCCTGCGGCGCCTGAACTGGCGCTGGCCCTCCAAGGCCTGTTTCCAGAGATGGGCCAAGAGACGCTATCCCGGCTTGTCGGCACAGGCGGCGCAGCAGATCATCGGGGAATTCATTGAGGCGGTGGACGCGACGCGCCAGTTGCGCAAGAACGGCCACGCTGAGGCGCGCTATCCGTGGAAGCGCCCGCGCTACCGCGACGTGGTGTACACCAACCAGGACGCCCGTATCAGAGATAATCGCCTCGTGCTGCCCAATGGTAAGAGCGGCACGCTGCGTATCCCGCTGCCCCACGATCGCCCGTTGCCCGGTCGCTTGATGGAAGTTCGTTTGTGCCTCGGATGTGTTCTATTGGTGTATGAGATCCCCGATGAGCCACATCATCAACGAACGGTGGTCGGCATCGACTTGGGCGTGAACACGCTGGTTGCCGCCACAGATGGTACAAAGGCGCTGCTCATCAGCGGACGTGAAGCAAAGGCGACCGTGCAGTGGCGCAACAAGCGGCTGGCGTCGGCAGTGAGCAGACAGTCAAAAATGGTCAAGGGTTCTGGCCGCTGGCGGCGCGTGCAGCGCCGCAAGAAGCAGATGCTCGCCAAAACACGGCGCCGCATGAATGACCTGATCCATAAGGCCACGCATCGGGTCGCGCAAGAGTTCCCCCGCGCGACCTGCTACGTCGGCAAGCCCTTCAACGAAGCCGCCCAGAAGATGAATGGTGTGTGGGCACAGCAAGTGAGCCAAGCCAGCACCGGCAAGATCACACGTCAACTGGACTATAAGGCGAGCGGCGCTATCCAGATAGACGAGCATTACAGTAGTCAGACGTGCCCTCATTGCGGGGCGCGGAACAAGTGCCGGCGCGTGTATCGTTGTCGGACGTGTGGGATAGTCGCCCCGCGCGATGTCGTGGGGAGTACGAATATCCTGTGCATCGGCCTTTATGAGGAGATGCGGACGAATCAAGCCCTGGCAACGGAGGTCATCTATGCGCGCCCCGTCAAAGTATTCCGGCGTGAGCCGGATAGTTCGAGCGGACACCTCGCAGGTAGCTCGGTTTAGCCGAGAAGCCCATGTCCTTTAGGCGTGGGAGTGTCACAATGAAAGAAAGGGCGGCTACGCCGCCATTATGCTGCCGCCGTCAACACAAGAGGAGGGATAGGCATGGCAACCGAATCCGTACCGCAGCCAGACGACGTGGACGTCATCGTCCGTCCGATCGCCGGCGCGACGACGCCATTGCCGCCGCGCACCGACGAAGAGTTGGCCGCCATGCGCGCGGCCCACCCCGACCAGGCATGGTTCTGGACGCGGGAATGGTACGACGGCGAACGCGAGGTCGACGAGCGATGGGCCGCCGGTGTACGCGGCACGATTTATTACAGCGACGAGGAGTTCCAAGCCGCGCTCGACGCCATTCCGCCAACCGATGCCGACGTTTGAGGCCGAGGCGCGCTTCCGGCGCGAGTACGCCAAACTGACGCAAGGTGAGCGTGAGCAATTTCGCGTGGCGCGTATCTAGTTCGTGACGGGTTTGCGCGCCGGTCGCGTCTCGTCGAGCTTGCGCATCAAACGCGTTCAGGGCACGACCGATGTGTACGAGATGACGTGGGCGCCCGATGGCCGCGCGACGTTTCGCTACGGCGACGCGGTGCGCCTTGGCGATCCTCACATCGTCTGGCGCCGTGTCGGCGGCCACGATATCTTCGATGAGCCATAGCCCTTTTGGCATACGCTTATTACAGGCGGATATACGGTTCATACCGTTTAACTGGCCGCGTGGAGCGCCTGTACCGTGGCGCGGACGTTGCCGCTCATGACGAGGTCGTTGTTGTAGTCGCTTGTGGGCGCCCAGATCGGGATGACCTTGTCGGCGGTGTCCAGACCACGGTGGGCGTAATCGGCCAGCAGGGCGACGATGCGGTCGATGCCGTCGAACCAGGTGTCGTCGTAGACGTAGCAGCCGTCGTTGCTGCAGCGTGAGGGGCGGCCGGCGAGCGCGCGCTCGTTGGCGAGGTCATGCGTCTGAGTGGACATGCCCTGCGTGCCATAGCTCGACTCGGCGTTGAAAAAGCCCATCACCACGCCAGGGTCGACGCCGTCGCGCTTGCCCTGATCCCACAGATATTCGGCGTAGGTACGGCCGTCGCGCGTCGCCGTCGTATCCGCGAGCGGTGAGCCCGCCGCCGTCAGGGCCTGCTGGATCGCCGCGACGGAGACCGACGGCGGCGCGAGCACATGGGCTTGCGCGTTGACCGCTTGCGCGTAGCGCCAGGTGTCGCCGCACGGTCCCGGTTCGGGAATGCCGCTGGCGTCGGGCCGGCACGCTTGTTGTGGCGGCGCACCGCGCAAGCCCTGCCCGCCCTGGAAAGAGGCGGTGCTGTGGGCCAGGACGAGCAGGCCCAGGCAGCCCACGATCGCCACGAGCAGGAGACCGAGCAGGCGCTGGAGCGGCGACGGCGCCTGCATAGAACGGCGTGCCCGCGCGGCCGTAGGCGCGGGCGTGGAACGCCTGGGCTGTGGTGGCGCCGTATTCGCCTGCTGTGTCATGCGCGCTGGCGTCGCGGGTCCAGCGCTGCTCTGACGCCCGCTGGCGCCGCGCGCGCGTTTCGGCGCTTTACTCGCCATAACCCGCCGTTCGCTCGGCCAACAGGATATGCCGTTTAGTTGTCATTTTCCTGCCACAGTGGATCGTCGACGATATGGATGTTGTTGACTTGTAGCCAATGGCGCTTGACGCCGCCCCCTCCGAACATGGGCCGCGTCAGTCCCACACCTAGAATAACACGCGCTCCACTACTCATTCTGCCGGACAGACGCTCCACGACGTCCCGACGCGGGATGAATTGGTCGTCCTGATATGCATAGAGGCGCAGGTCGGTCACTGGCAGCCAGGCGCTGTGTCCGGCGCGCCGGAGACGCAGCCTGACCTTGTCGTGTTCGTTGACCAACAGCAGCGGCGGTTCGGCGAGTATCACATACCCCAGGGACGCACGGCCGCCGCCCGTATCCGCGGCGTAGGTATCGCCATGCCGTTGTAGACTGTCTCCGAAGACGTCGCCGAGGGCCGTACAGGCCGCCGCCTGGAGCCGTTCCTGTAGCTCGGGTTGCGCCATTGCCCCGACCCGGCGCGCCTTCCGGCGCTCGAAACGGTAGTCTTCGGTTTCGGGGGCGCTCCCGACGTACCGGACGGGGCCGAGATCGACGATGGCCGCGATGTCGAAGGGGCCGCCGTGGCGGCGCAGCAGCGATAACCCCAGTTGGCCCGACTCGAGTACCGGCCGCACATCTTTGCCGGTCTCGATGTCGAGCCCGGCGACGCAGATGAAAGGCGCGCGCATGCGGGTCAGGTGGGTGACGACGATTCTCATGGCGCATACTCCTCACAGTTACAAGTGGATGATCTCGACAGCGCCCCAATGGTCGCGCAGGTATTCGGCGACGAGCCGCCGATGGCAATGCTCCGGCGTCGCCTCGCTGCACAGTAGGACGGCTAGGACCGCGAAAAGGTCGCGGTCGATGCGTTTCTCGACCTCGCGCGCCGCCATCAGCGCCAGGAACCGGCGCTCATACTCCTCCCAACTCCCCTTGCTCTTTTTGTAGGCGTCGAGCATCTCCTGTGTCGGGGCCAGCAGGGGCTCATGGCAATAGTCCGCCGCGCAGACTTCGCGTAGGAAGTAGGCCAGATCGTCGCGCTTGGTGAAGCCAGCCAGCTGCGACCTGTTGTTGAGACGCACGTCGATAAGTTGCTTGATGCCGGCCGCTTTCAGGGCTCCGAAGAAGCCGGCCGCGGTTCTTTTGGTAAAACCGATCGTATAGATTTCCACTCACGCGCCTCCTGTACGCCAAACAGACTGAGCTGGCCGTCGTACTCGGCCTCTTGTACCTGTTCCTCGGATTGCACGCGTCCGTCCCCGCGAATATGTAAGACGGGGATGCCTTGACCGGTCAACACGCGACCGACCAGCAGCCGGCGGTGGCACCCTGTCGGGTCCTCCTCGGCGCACAGGATCGCCACGCGGTAGCGCTGTATGCCCACCTTGAGCCGCTTGATGCCTGATAAAAATAGGGGCGCCTCCGCGACCACGTTGTAGAGAACGCGCCCATCGGCGTCGTAGAACCGGTGTCCCTCAGGCCGGCCGCCGAGTTCTTTGCCCAGGAACAGATACCTGACGCCGGCGGCCGGTGCGGTCTCTTTCAGGCTAGCGCCGTTGAATTGGGGAGTGTAGCGCGAGTAGGGCTGCGAGCGCACGTCGACCAGGACCTCGATCTCGTGTTGTTTGATCAAGGCGATGAACTCGTCGAGCGTGCGATTGGAGTGCCCGACCGTGTAGATGCACGGGCGCGGCGCGTCGTCGTTCACCGGATCTCTCCTCCAGGTGGGCGTAGATGGGCGCTCGGGGTCGTGAGGGTTAGGCGCCGACGCCTTGGTAGAGCGCGGTGCGGGTGACGGCGCCGCGTCGATCAAGCTCGACGGCGACGAGGTCGAGGCGCCAGTCGGCCTGCTCGAGACCGTGCGCGGCCAGGTAGGTCTGCGCCGCCAGGGTGAGGCGCGCGAGCTTGCGCGGGGTCAGGGCCTCCTCGGGGCTACCGAAAGAGGACGACCGCCTGAGCTTCACTTCACAGAATACGATAGCGGCGCCGTGCTGGCAAATTAAATCGAGTTCGCCGCAGGGCAATCGCATTTAAATTATAGCATAATTATGGCATCGGGAGGCCCAAACTAAGTAATTAGTGCGACAGAAACGCCTTATGCATTGCGTTCCTGTTACACGTAGAATTACGGTTGCGGGTTCGTATGGGCCAATTGCGAGATGTTCGGCCGGATGAGCCGCATCATTCCTATTTAGTACGGAAAATTGTGGCGCTAAAGCGAATTTAAATGCGATTGCCCTAGAGTTCGCCGTAGCGACAGTGGTAGTTGCAGGCTATAACTGTGTAGCCCGCGGCCTCCAGGAGTCGCGCGGCGATGTCTTCGCCGCGCGCGCCGAGCGCCGCGCGATAGGTTGTCATTTTAGGCCATCTCGACGGCCGCGGCGTCGCCCAGGCCCAACCGTTCGATGGTCTGTTCTCTCATGACGTATTTTTGCACCTTACCGGTGACCGTCATCGGGAAAGAGTCGACGAACAGGACGTAGCGCGGGATCTTGTAGGTAGCGATGCGGCCGCGACAGTAGGCGCGGACCTCTTCGTCGGTAGCCGTCGCGCCCTCCTTGAGCGTGACCCAGGCGCAAATCTCTTCGCCGTACTTGGCGTCGGGCACGCCGATGACCTGTACGTCGGCGATGCTGGGATGCCCATACAGGAACTCCTCGATCTCGCGCGGGTAGATGTTCTCACCGCCGCGGATGATCATGTCCTTGATGCGCCCGACAATGTTGACATAACCGTCATCGCGCATCACGGCGAGGTCGCCCGTGTGCATCCAGCGCGCCGGGTCGATGGCCAGCCCCGTGGCCTCGTCGTTGTTCCAGTAGCCCAGCATCACGGGGTAGCCGCGCGTCAGCAGCTCACCGGGCGTGCCGCGCGGCACAATGTGGTCGTCGGCAGGGTCGACGATCTTGGCCTCGACGTAAGGGTGGATCGCGCCGACGGTGGAAACGCGTGTCTCCTCGTCGTCGTCGGGCCGTGTCTGGAACGAGACGGGCGAGGTCTCGGTCATGCCATAGCAGATCGTGACCTCGGGCATGTGCATCTCGGCGCGCACGCGGCGCATCACATCGACGGGGCACGGCGAGCCAGCCATGATGCCGGTGCGCAGCGTCGAGAGGTCGAAGCGCCCGAAGTCGGGGTGTCCCAGTTCGGCGATGAACATCGTCGGCACGCCGTAGAGCGCGGTGCAGCGCTCCTCTTGCACCGTTTCGAGCACGGCGAGCGGCTCGAACGTCTCGGCGGGGTAGACCATCGCGGAGCCGTGGGTGACGCAGGCCAGGTTGCCCAGCACCATGCCGAAGCAGTGGTAGAGGGGGACGGGGATGCACACGCGGTCGGCAAGGGTGAGGCGCTCGAACTCGCCGATGAAGAAGCCATTGTTGAGGATGTTGTGGTGGCTAAGTGTCGCGCCCTTGGGGAAGCCGGTGGTGCCGCTGGTGTACTGTATATTGATGGGATCGTCGAACTGCAGCGTCGCGGCGCGTTCGCGCAACTCCGCCGTGGTGGTCCCACCGGCCCCGCGCAGGAAGTCGGCCCACGCGGTCATGCCGCGGCCGGGTTCGTCGCCGAGGCAGACGACTCCGCGCAACTCGGGCAGCGCCGCCGCGCGCAGGTCCATCGCGCCGGTCGTCCCCGCGAGTTCGGGCGCGATGCCGGCGATTGTATCACGGTAGTCGTGCTGGCGGAAGCGTGGGGCGGTGACGAGCAGCTTGACGCATGATTGCTCCAGCACGTAGGCCAGTTCGTGTGAGCGGTACGCTGGGTTGATGTTGACCAGGATAGCGCCCATGCGCGCCGTGGCGAACTGCACCAGGACCCACTCCGCGCGATTGGGCGACCAGATGCCGACGCGGTCGCCCACGGCGAGGCCGGCCGTCATCAGGGCGCGCGCCACGCGGTCGACGGCGTGGTCGAGCTCAGCATAGGTGTAGCGCAGCCCCTGGTGGCGCGATACGAGCGCCTCGCTCTCGCCGTGCGCCGCGGCCGTCTGTGCGAGTAGGTCGCCGATGGTCAGGCCCATCAAGGGGATATCCGAGGTTCCGTGAACATAACTTTGCGTCCGCACGCGCCACCTCCACCATACTGCCCCGCATCACCCGCGCGGGCGCCTGCACGCTATTGTATACCCGTAGCGGTGGGAGTTCAAGCGGTGAGGAAACCCCACGTTGCAGGCCCCTGCTTCTAGCCGCCCGCCGAGTACGACGACGATCTCCAGCCGCCGGACGACGTATCGCCGGCGCCAGCGTCGGCGCGCAGGTACAGCACGTACTCGCCCGCCGATTCAGGCAGGCGCAACTTAAGGTCAGGCCGCATCTCACTCCACGCCCGTTGTCATGAGTTGTCGTATCGGCGCAGTAGCTCCATCATGCGATGGGCGGATCGGGGAGCCCAAAAGACGATAGTCCATCCGTAGTATAGTTCTCATGTATGTAGGTCATGTGCTAAAGGAATGAACGGTAGCCTTGATTGTCATTGACGCCAGTCCTTTACAAACCGCGCACAAGTACCGTGGCATCGGCGCGTATACGGGTGGTTTGCTTGATGCGCTGACGCGCCTGCCTCAACCAGAGGCGCTTGGCCTGCTAGCGGAGCCCGCGCACACGGAGGATCTGCCACTGCTGGCGGACTTGCTCTCTCGGCCAGGTGTCACTAAGGTCACGCTACCCCGGCCAGAGTGGCGGCGTAGCCGGTTGCAGTGGGTGGTTGGGCTGATGTCGGTGTACCCGACGATCCTGCGCACGCGTCCGCGCCTCTACCATGCGACTGAAGGGAGTGGGTTGGTACGAGTCCCCGGCGTCACGACTGTCGCCACACTCTACGATCTCATATCGCTCCACGATGAGGCCGCGCATTTTCCCCTGAGCCGCGTCGACAATCGTATCGGCTACGCGCGCTACCTGCGCCTGCTACAGCGCGTCGACCACCTGATCGCCATCTCCGAGGCGACGAAGCGGGATGCGGTGGAACGGCTGCGCATCCCGCCTGAGCGCATCACGGTTACGCCCCTCGCCGTCAACGAGCGCCACTTCTACCCGCGTCCCGCCGCTGAGATCGACCGCGCCCTCGCGCGCTATCGCCTGCGCCGGCCCTACTTTCTGCACATCGGCTCCAGTGATCCTAACAAGAATACGGCGAACATCCTGCGCGCCTTCGCTGCCTTCTCCCGCCATGGCCACTCCGCGCACGTCCTGTGTATAGCCGGCAAGTGGCCCGCGCAGGCCCTCGCGCAGCTGGAGCGGTCGCATTCCGATCACCTATCGAGCGGGCGCTTGCGCATGCTGGGCTATGTGCCCGACGACGACCTGCCCGCCCTCTACGGCGGGGCCGACCTCTTCGTCTACCCGTCGCTGTTGGAAGGCTTCGGGCTGCCCGTGCTTGAGGCGATGCGCTGCGCCTGCCCCGTGCTCACCTCGACCGTCTCCTCGCTCCCCGAGGTCGCGGGCGACGCCGCCCTGCTGGTCGACCCCCGCGACCCCGAGGCGATGGCTGCGGCGATGGCGCGGCTGGCCGGCGACGCAGCGCTGCGCGCCGATCTCGTCGGGCGCGGCCTGCAACGGGCCCAGGAATTCAGCTGGACCCGTACTGCTGAACGTACCTTGCGGGTGTACCAGTCGCTCCTGTAGCATGAAGGTCGATTGTCGATGATAGATGCAGCTATACGGCGCGCACTGCCGCCGCAGCGCTACAGGTGGAGCATGTGGAGATAGATGCACAGGTGGAAATAGACGCGCGGGCGGGGCTGGAGACACTCTACGCGCGGCGGCCGGCGCGAGAGTCGTGATCGTCGTCGACGCGACGCCCTTGCAGACGGGCCATCGCTTGCGCGGCATCGGAACCTACACCGGTGGTCTCCTGGACGCGCTGACGCGCTTGCCGCGCCCCATGCCGCTCGGCCTGTTGCGGCAGCCGCCACAACCGACCGACGCGCCGGCGCTCGCCGACGTACTGGCGCGCCCCGGTATCACGACCGTGCCTCTGCTCAAGCCGCCCTGGCGCAAGGACCGCCTGCAGTGGCTCGTCAGCCAGCCGGCGATCGCGCTCGCCCTACGCCACGCGGGGGCGCGGCTCTACCACGCCACCGAGTCGAACGATCTGGTGCTCGTGCCCGGCGTGACGACCGTGGCCATGGTGCATGACCTGATCCCCTTGCACAATCCCGACGTGCTATTCCCACCGCGCTGGCTCGACCAGCGGATCGGCTACGCGCGCTACCTACGCCTGCTACAACGGGTCGACCACATCGTGGTCAACTCGGAGGCGACGAAGCGGGACGCGGTGGAGCGGTTGCGCATCCCGCCTGAGCGCATCACGGTCACGCCCCTCGCCGTCAACGAGCGCCACTTCTACCCGCGTCCCGCCGCTGAGATCGACCGCGCCCTCGCGCGGTATCGCCTGCGCCGGCCCTACTTTCTGCACGTCGGGTCATATGTTGGCCCTTCTGATCAGAACAAGAACGTGGCGAACATCCTGCGCGCCTTCGACCTGTTCTCGCGCGACCCCAACACCACGCATAGCCTCTACATCGCGGGTAAGTGGTCGCCGTCGGCCATGCAAGAGTTCTACGCGTCCTACCCGCGTCTGGTGGATAGTGGACGCCTGCGCATGCTGGGCTATGTGCCCGACGATGATCTGCCCACTCTCTACGGTGGGGCCGACCTTTTCGTCTACCCGTCGCTGCTGGAAGGTTTTGGCCTGCCGATCCTGGAGGCGATGCGCTGCGCCTGCCCCGTGCTCACCTCGACCGTGTCGTCGCTGCCCGAGGTCGCGGGCGACGCCGCGCTGCTGGTCGATCCGCGCGACCCCGAGGCGATGGCTGAGGCGATGGCGCGGCTGGCTGGCGACGCGGCGCTGCGGGCCGACCTCGTCCGGCGCGGCCTGACGCGCGCGACCCTGTTCTCTTGGGAGCGCACCGCCCAGCTCACGCTCGGGGTGTATCGCGCGCTGTCGTAGTCCGGGCGATAAGGCCGGACCGATGTAGTGGTCGGGAGGGATGGACGGTTGACGATTTCACGACCGCAGGGACGCGGGCCGCAAGCCCCGGTAGAGCGCGGTAAGGCGCGTCGATGGTTCACGCGTGCGCGTTCGGCGTGGATGGTCGCGGCGGCAGTCCTCCTATTTTACGGTGTCGTGCTGGTCTTCCTCGTGCCGCGCAGTCACGGCGGCCTCGACTTCGCCTGGATCGGCCGGACGTTCGCCCAGCGTGCCGTCGCCGGCGCGCCGTTGAAGCTGGGACCCCCTTACGCGAATGCCGGTGGATATGACGGGCAATTCTCCTATTACATCGCGCTCGACCCGCTCCGTGCGCCTCCATATATCGACGATCCCTCCTACCGATACAGCCGGATCGTGTACCCCATGCTGGCGCGTGTGCTTGCCCTCGGCCAACCGGCGCTTATCCCCTACACCCTGATTCTCATCAACTGGCTGGCGCTCGCCGGCGGAACACTGGCGCTGGCGGCGCTCCTCCGGCGGCGTGGCGTCTCGCCGTGGATCGCGCTGGTCTACGGCCTGTATCCCGGCTTTGTCTTAGCGCTGCGGCGTGACCTTACCGAGCCTCTGGCCTTCGCCTTTGTCGCGCTGGCCATCTATCTGTTCGACCTGAGGACGCGCCATGCCTTCGTCTGGGCTGGGGTCGGCTTCGCGCTGGCGACGCTGACGCGTGAGAGCGCGGCCGTCTTCGGCGTGATGTATGCCGCGGGGTCTCTCCTGAGCGGGGCCACTCACCGGCCCATGGCATCCGTGTTGGCGGCGAACTGGCGGCGCGCTGCCCTGCTAGTGGCGCTCACGCTGGCGCCGTATGGGCTGTACAAGCTGTTCTTGCTGCACTGGTTGGGGACGTCGGGCGTCCCCGCGACCGTCGCGCCGACGCTCGTGCCTTTCGCGGGGATCTTCGCCTACTGGCCGTGGCGCCGCATCGCCCTCGAACAGGTCGCCCTCGTCACCGTGTCCGGCCTGCTCTGTGGAGCGGCCGCGTTGTGGGCGGTGTGGAAGCGGGCATGGGACGTTGAGGTGTGGTCGTTGCTTGCCAATGTCCTCGTGTTCGTGGTCTTCCTCAACGCGTCGTCGTACGCCACCACCGACTCATCGCTGCGGGTTACGTCCGGCGTGGTCCTCGCCGCGCTGCTTTGTTTGCCCGTGGTCGATCGCATCACCGGGCGCCGGCGTTGGTGGTTCTGGATCAGCGCGACGCTGTGGCTGGCGTTGTTCCCGTTCATTCTGGCGGCGGTCAGCCCGTTCGGGACGATCCATAACATGGCTTCGGCCACGCTGCGCCTTATCCGCCATCTGCTCCACCATGCCTGATACCACCCTGCGCCCTGCTCGATCTGTCATCTTAATGGCGCCGGTTTTATCTATGAGTCTGGCAATAGCTCAGGAAGAGCTTAACATGTGTGGTAGGTGTCCACGAGGATGCGTGCGGTCACATCCCATGAGAACGTCGCCGCCCGCCGCAAGCCCTGGGCGGACAGGTTCGCCTGTAGATCCACATCGTTCAGGACGCGCGCCATGGCCGTGGCTAAGGCATCGACGCCGAGCGGGTCGACCGTGAGGGCGTCGGCGCCGACGACTTCCGGCAACGAGGAGACGTTGGACACGATGACCGGGACGCCGCAGGCCATGGCCTCGAGCGGCGGCAGTCCGAAGCCCTCGTAGAGCGAGGGGTAGACGAAGAGGTCGGCGGCGTTGTAGATGGCGACGAGCTCCTCCTGAGGGACACGCCCGATGAAGCAGAGATCGTCGGCGCAGCCCGCCGTGCGCGCGGCGGCGAAGATGTCGCTCTCCAGCGCCGCCCTGTCGCCAGAGAGGACCATGCGGTGCGCGACCGCGCCGGCCACGCGCAGGCGCGCGTAGGCCTCGACGAGCGTCTTGACGTTCTTGCGGCGCTGTAGCGGGTCGCCGGTGAAGAGGATGTAGCGATCCCCGGCCGCGTAGCGGCCACGGACCTCCGCCAACCGCGCCTCATCACGCAGCGGCCGGAAGATGGGGTCAGCCGCGAGCAGCGCCACCGTCACTTTGTCGGGCGGCACACCGTAGAAGTCGACGATCTCCCGCTTCGACGCTTCAGAGTCCGTGATGATAGCGGCGGCGCGGCGTAGCGTGGCAGGGACGCGCCGCCGCAGCGTGGCGACGTGGTCCTCCGGGAGGAACCGCGGGTAACGCTCGTAGGCGATATCGTGCAGCGTGACCACGACGCGTGTCGGGCACAGTAACGGCGCGGCGTTCTGGACGTGGATGAGGTCCACATGGGAGAGAGCGAGGGCGCGCGCCGAGGCGAAAGGCACGCGTAGCGGGCCATAGCGGGTCCGCACGACCACGCGGCGCATGCGCTCTATGCCGGGGATAGGGTCACATGGTAGTGGAGGTTGGAGGAAGAGGGTGTAGTCGACCGTGGGATCTACGTTTGCCAGAGCGCGGATGACATTGCGCACATAGGTTTCGATTCCACCGCCCCCGGCCCCCAAACCGAAGGCGTTGATGCCCACGCGCATAGCATGCTTCTGTGGTGGAACCTCAATACTCATATGTTAACCAATACACAGACCACTGTTCAGGCTCCACTATCGAGCGGTCGCTCGGCATATAGGATGCCTGTCTCACCATCTCCAAAGGCAGCGATTTCCTTGAAGCCCTGAGCTATGAGTAGGGACCGTATCTCAGCCAAAAGCGCCTCGCTGTGGTATTCGGCGACGACGCGTGTGGTGCGACGCAGCACCTGGATCGCGCCGCGCAGAACATCCGCCTCGCCGCCCTCCGTATCGATCTTCAGCAAATCGACATGGGGCACATCGGCCAACTCCTCGTCCAGTGTCACCACCGGTACACGAAGGCCGGTGCCAGTGGGGGCAATGGCGCCGGTTGTCGTGGACACCTCGTCCCCCGTCAACGTCGCCCAGCCCCGCCGCGCTCCGACGGCCACGGGGCGCGCCGTCACTTGTAGCCCATTAGCGCGCATTGTTTGTAAGAGGCGGGCGTAGGGTCCATGATTGGGCTCAAAAGCGCGAACGCGCGCTCCTAGCATGGCCGCTCGGGAGGCGAAGACGCCGATATTAGCGCCGACGTCGACCACAAGCCACCCAGAGCGCGGCACAAAGCTCGCCACACGGTCATACACGCCCATCTCATAGACCTCTTGGAAGGTATATAGTTCGGAGCGTCTGGTATCGACGTAGTAGACTGTGTTCCGCACCCGCACGCGTGAGCGCGCCATGAGCGCGGCGACGAGGCGCGTCAAGGTGGTGGCGCGCCTCCGCGACCAACTGGGGTGCGGCACGCCGAGGAGGCCAGCGACCGCGCACAAGGTAGCGGTCCACACCGCGACGCGCCACGCTTCGACACATTCACGGGGCGTCGTGGCGAGATGGCGGAGCGGGGCGGTGGAATCCCACCCGAAGCCGAGAGCGCGGCGCATCCACCAAGGGCCGTTTTTTCGCCACGCTGGCCGGTTCAATCGCGCCGTGTTCATAGCGCCCTCCCTCAAACTACATTCTTACAACATGACATCTCGGTACACACCCAAGATTATACGCGCCGTCGTCTCCCATGAATAGGTCGAGGCCCGGCGTCGCCCCTTGGTGGAGAGGAGCGCCCGGAGGTCGGCGTCGCGAAGCGCTCGCGCGATGGCCGTGGCCAGCGCCTCCGCGTCCAGCGGGGCGACCATGAGCCCGGCGTCGCCAATGACCTCAGGCAACGACGATGTGTTGGACGTGATGACTGGCGTGCCACAGGCCATCGCTTCGAGTGGCGGCAGACCGAACCCTTCGTAGATGGACGGGTAGACGAACAGGTCGGCCGCGTTGTAGAGCGCGACGAGATCGTCGTCGGGGACGTAGCCCGTGAAGACCAGATCGTCCTTGTAGCCCGAGGCGCGTGCGGCGGCGAATATGTCGTCGAAGAGCCAGGCCCTACGTCCGATTAGCACAAGCTTGTGGCGCACGATATCCTGCCGGCGCAGTCGTACGTACGCCTCGATCAGGGTCTTCAGATTCTTGCGCGGCTGGAGGTCACCGACGCAGACGATGAAGCGTTGCCCCATGACGTAGCGCTCGCGGATCGCCGCCATCCGCGCCTCGTCGTGGAGCGGACGAAAGATCGGGTCGGCCGCGAGAGGCGCGACCGTTATCCCATCGGGCGGGACCCCATAGCGCCGCACGATGTCCTTTTTTGAGTACTCTGAGTCCGTCACGACCGCTGCGGCGCGCCGGATCGTCGCCGGCACGCGCACCCGTAGCTTCTTGACGACGGCAGGGTCGAAAAAGTGCGGGTAGCGCTCGTAGGCAATGTCGTGTAACGTCAGCACGATCTTCGACGGGAACAGCAGCGGCGCGGCCTCTTGCACATGGACGACGTCAATGCGTTCGCGCATCAAAGCCAGCGAGGTCGCGAACGGAACGTGCCACCGGCCGTCACGCGCGGGCGCCACGACCTGGCGCATGCGTTCCGCGTGGGGGATGGCGTGGGCCGGCAAAGGATGGTTGAGTAAAAGCGCGTAGTCGCCGTCGGGGTCAATGGCGCCGAGCGCCCCGATGACGTTGCGGACGTAGGTTTCGATGCCGCCGCCATGGCTTCCAAGCACAAACGCGTCGACGCCAACTCTCATCCTAATCCCTATGCCCTTAATGCCTCGTGGCCTGTCCCTGTTTGCGTTGTAAGCCTCGACGCGCTACACTCTTGCCATTCCATCCGGCCGCCGATCGGCGCATTGTGTCGCGCACGGCGTACACTAGAGTACAGGGGTCATTATATGCGAAATTCGGCTTGCGTTTCGCCGTCTTTTCGGCGCGGTGGTTCACTCGTTGCGGGTATGCATCCCGTGGGATGGCGCCACAAACGTGGCTGAACGGCACGCGCCAGCCGTCCCGACGACAGCGCGTGACGCTGATCCGCCTGCGCCACGCGACGACGCTAGCGGACGCACGCGCCCGCTCAGCAATGCCGCGTATCTCGTCGCGGCGAACCTGGGTGGGCGCGTCCTCACGTTACTGCTCGTACTCTACACGATACGGCGGCTCGACACCCTGTACGGCAACTACATAGAGGTCATCAATTTCGTTGGCCTTTTCTCGGTCGTCACCGACCTGGGCCTGAGCACCATCGCCGTCCGTGATGTCGTGCAGAATCGCTCCCTGGCGGTGCGCTACATCTCGAACACGCTCGTGTTGCGGCTCCTATTGACGCTGCTTGACATCGTCCTGATCGTCGCGCTGGCCCAGAGATTGATACAGCCGGATCTGCGCAACGCGCTCTACGTCTACGCCTTCTCGCTGATCCCGCTGACGGTGTCGGGGACACTACAGCTGGCGTTCCAATTCGCCGAGCGCCTGGCTCCCGGGGCGATTCTCTCCCTCGCCACGACGCTCCTGCGCGTCGTGCTGGGCTTCGCCGTGCTGTACACCGGCCATCATGTCCTCGCGCTCACGCTCGTGTATACGCTCGTGACAGTCGTCGGCGCGGTGGCGACGGTCTGGATCGTCTATACGCGGTTCCTGCCCCTCCGAGTGGAGTTTGACCTATCGTGGTGGCCTGTGTTGCTGCGCCGGGCGGCGCCGTTCGCGGTCTTGTTGCTGCTCAACTACGTCTACGCCAACGTCGACATGCAGATCCTGTACAATCTGAGCGGGTGTCAAAACCTGCCGCCGGGGACCGCGTGCAAGCCGACGGCGCAGTACGGTGTGGCCTATCAGGGGCTCAACGTCGCGACCGCTATCTTCACGACCGCTATCAGTGCGGCCATCTTCCCGGCGATCAATCGCGTCGCCACGGAGTCGCACGCGGCTCTGGGCCGGGTGGTGCGCGCATCATACACGCTAATGCTCGTCTTCGCGCTTCCGGTCGCCCTGTTCACCGCCTTTTACGCCCCCGAGGTTCTGCGTGTGCTCGCGGGCCGGCACAACACCGCTGACTTCGCCGCGGCGGCCCCCGCCTTGGCGATCCTCATGTGGGACATGCCGTGTTATCTCGTCGTCAACATGCTCGGTACCGCGCTGCTGGCGGTGCATCGCCAGACCGCGTTGATGGTGTCGTTCGCGGTGACGCTCGTCTTCAATGTCGTCTTCAATGTGTGGCTGGTCCCGCACTACTCGTACATGGCCTCCAGCGTCCTGACGGTGGCCTCAGAGTTCGTGAACGGGGCGATCATCCTATGGGCGTTACGGCGCGCTATTGGCCCACTGCGACTTGAAGCGACGACCATGAAGGTCGCGGCCATGACGGCGGCGACAGCGGCCGTGCTGTGGGCGCTGCACCCGTTCGGTATCGTGGTGAGTTTGCCCATCGGAGTGATCGTCGCGCTGCTAAGCGTGCGCGCGGCGCGTGTCTTCGGCGTGACCGAGCGCGAGGTGCTCGGCCGCCTACCGCTCGTCGGGCGCTACGTCGGGTTGCTCTAGGATATGGCGCCCCCGCGCATCGCGCTCGATATGCGGCCGGTCGTGACGAACCGCGCGGGTGTCGGCGTCTATTGTCGCGGCCTGCTGCGCGGGTTCGCCGATGTGGCGGGCGATGAGCGCTTCCTGCTCTACGCCAAGACCCCACCGCCCGACCTGGACATCGGCGGCCCCTTCTATTGGCGTACCATGCCCGCGCCGCTGTGGCTGCCGCTGGCCGTCCCGCGCGCGCTCCACGCCGGCCGCGTCGATCTCTTCCACGGGACCAACCACATGGCGCCGCCGCTCAGCGCGACGCCGACCGTGGTCACGATCCATGATCTCGGCGTGCTCACGCGGCCCCACTACCACACCTGGCGCAACCGCCTGCTGACGCTGCCGCAGATGCTGCTCTCGCTGCACCGTGCGCGCCGCCTGATCGCCGATTCGCACTACACAGCGGGGGAACTCGCGCGCGTGCCGGGGATCGACCCAGCACGCATCCGTGTCGTCCCGCTCGCCCCGAATCCACATCTGACGCCCGCCACGCCGGATGCCGTACGTGCGCTGAGAGGGCGGCTGGGACTGCCGGGCGCCTTCTTCCTGACTCTGAGTGCGCTTGGACCCAATAAGAATGTCGCGACGTTGTTACGCGCCCTCGGGGCGATGGTGGCGGCGGGGGACGAGCGCGCCCACCTTGTCATTGCCGGCGCGGAAGGCCCGCACGCCGCCGACGTGCGCCGGGAGGCGCAACGGCTCGGGCTCGAGGCGCGCGTGTACTTCACGGGCTACATCGCGTCGGAGGACCTGCCGGCGCTCTTCGGCGCGGCCACGGCCTTCGTCTTCCCGTCGCTTTTCGAGGGCTTCGGGTTGCCGCCGCTCGAGGCGATGGCCTGCGGCGCCCCGGTCATCTGCTCCAACGCCGCCTCACTGCCCGAGGTCGTCGGCGACGCGGCGTTGCTGATCGACCCGCTATCCGCCGATGACCTCGCCGCGGCGCTACGCCGGCTGCTCGACGACGCGGACCTGTGCGCACGTTTGGGCGCGGCGGGGTTGGCCCGCGCGGGGCTATTCTCCTGGCAGCGCACCGCCCGTGAGACGCTGGCGGTCTACCATGAGGCTATCCACGAGACACATGACGGGGGGCGCGCCCGGTGAGGGAAAATGGCGGGACCGTCGCTTTCGACGTCACCACCGCGCTCACGCAGCGCGCCGGGGTGGGGCGCTATACGCGCGAACTCTTCGAGGCGCTGACCGCGCTGCCGGATCGCCCCGACCTGCGCCCGTTCTACGTGGCGCCGGCGGCGACGTATCCCCTTGCCGCCGCGCCCTCGCCGCTCCACGTCAACAGGTCCATCCGCGGCTGGCGCATGCGCATGTTGACGCGGCGTCTGCTGCACGCGCCCGCGCGCGGCCCATGGGACGGCGCGGACCTCTATCATGCGCCCGACGTGGTCTATCCGCCCGTGCGCGTGCCCGTGGTGATGACGGCGCATGACCTCTCGTACCTTGTCTATCCGCGGTACCACACGCGGCTCAATGGCGGGTACCTACGCCTGATGACGCCGGCCGTCACGCGCGACGCCCGTCTCATCATCGCCGACTCGGACGCGACCAAGCGCGACCTCATCGAGCGAGCCGGGGCGCCCGCGCGCAAGGTGCGCGTGGTCTACCCAGGCGTCGGTGCGGTGTTCCGCCGGCCGCTGACCCCTGAGCGTATTGACGCGGCGCGTGCGCGCTACGGACTGACCAGCCCGTTTATCTTGTCGGTCGGCACACTGGAGCCGCGCAAGAACCTGGATGGGACGCTGGGCGCCTACCGGCTGCTGCGTGAACGCTTGGGCGACGCGCCGCCGCTCGCGCTGGTCGGGGACGCCGGGTGGCGTTTGGACGAAGCGGCAACCTTCGGCGCCGCTCATGGGACGGCGCTGCGCCGCCTGGGCTTTGTGCCCGATGCGGACCTGGCGGCGCTCTACGCCGCGTGCGACGCCTTCGTGTACCCGTCGTTCTACGAAGGCTTTGGGTTACCCGTCGCCGAGGCGCTGGCGCTCGGCGCGCCCGTCGTGACGTCCAATGTGTCGTCGCTGCCGGAGGTGACGGGGGACGCGGCGTTGCTGGTGGACCCGCGGAGCGTCGAAGAGATCGCGGCGGCGCTCGCGCGCATCCTGGAGGACAAAGGGCTGGCGGACCGTCTGCGGGCGGAGGGGCCGCGCCGGGCGGCGCGCTTCACCTACGAGGCGTGCGCCCAGCACACCGTGGAGGTCTATCGCGAGGCGATGGACGGCTGACGGCGCGGCCCTCACCAAAAAAGGTCATGGCAGGGCATGGACCTTAAAAGGTCGGCTTGGGCGCCACACCCGCGCCTATCGTCGGTCGGCCAGCGGCCGTGCTGGCCGCGCGAGAGACCTTTCAAGGTCCGTTGTCTGCCATGGTCTTTTAAGGCCAGGCCAGCGGCGCACCCCATCACAATCGCGGGGCGCACCCCATAGTCCTCATAGTCCATAGACAGAGACGAGGATTAACGCTACAATATAGGTGTTAATGAACGCTGGTAGGGGAAGACACGAGAGATGGCAGAAGCGGTGGCATGGCGCAGCCAGTTGGCGCGCGCGATGCGCGCGTCGGAGGAGAGCGCCGATGTCGCGATCGCATGGCGCGGCTTCCTGGAGTATATGGCTCGAACAGCGCCGGCCGGTGGTCCCGCACAGGCGGCATTCGATCTATCGGACGACGAAGCCGCCGTGCTCGAACGAGGGACGGCCGACCTGACCGTGTCACCGGGCAAGGCCGCGCGCGTCCTAGCCCGCTCGGCCGCGGCATGGGTCGATTTGGTGCGCGATTGTCTCACCGCGACCACAGCCGTGGAGATATTGAACGTGCGGGAAAGCCGCGTCCGCCAACGGCTTGCTGATCGCACGTTGTATGGCTTTAAGTATGAAGGCGCGTGGCGTTTCCCACGCGTGCAGTTCGATGATGAACTCTCGGGCGCCGTACCGGGTATCGCGACGGTATTTCCCGCGCTGCCGGAGGGGATCAATCCGCTGGCTATCGTGCGCTGGTTCACGATCCCGACCTGGGAATTAGTCCGAGAGGATAAACCGACAAGCCCGCGACAGTGGCTACTGACGGGCGGCGCCCCCTCCAGCGTCGCCGCCCTTGCGGCCTTGCTGTGAGAGGGACACCCCCCATGGAACTGGGCGTCAGCTTTACCCGCGAGGAGTTGGCGAGTAAATTCTCCTGTACGCATCGTCCATGTACAGGCACGAGCCATGTATCGCCCTCTATGAGCGCGGCGCTGACAGCTTGCCGGCACGTCCCCGCTTTAATCGCGCCCTGATGGAACCTGTCCTGCTCGATGCGTTAGCCATTGTGGGCGACGAGATTGGCTACGATCTCGTCTGAATGTCGTCAGCGGATCGGCCTGTCTCACCAACGCCGTGCGCCGCAAGCGTGTGGCCGCTGGCAAGCAGAAGCCTCTGTTTATTGAGGCGGTCGAGATGATAGGAGCTAATGGTAATGGGGCTCTACCATAGGCCGACGAGACGTGCCGCGGAAAAGCGACTCAATGGCTACGCTTCGAGCCGGTCAGCGCTGCCACCGTCCTCGTCGTCGCCTTCTTCCTCGGCCTCCGCGACGGGGCGCAGACGCGCGTCGGGGGCCATGCGGTCCGTATAGAGGATGCCGTCGAGATGGTCGAGTTCGTGCTGAAAGCAGCGCGCCAGCAGGTCTTCGGCCTCGATCGTCACGGACTTGCCACGGCGGTCCTGGCCGCGTACCGTCACGCGGAGGCGCCGCTCGACGGGGCCGCAGTAGCCGGGTAGGCTCAGGCACCCTTCGTCGCTAATTTCAGTCTCGGCGGACGCGCGTACGACGCGCGGGTTGATCAATACGTACACATCGTCGTCGAGCTCGGCGACGAATATGCGTTGCGAGACCCCGACCTGCGGGGCGGCCAGACCCATGCCGTCGGCCGCGCGCATCGTGTCGATCATGTCGTCAATAAGGCGACGCGTGTCGCGGTCGATGCGCGCGACCGGCTGCCCCTTGCGGCGTAGCACGGGATCGGCGAACGTGTAGATGCGGCGAACGGCCATGTGCGTCGTTGTCCCATTTTCTAGAGCATGATTGGCGAACGGCTGGGGGCAGAGGCGGCCAGCGCGACGCGCCCCCACTACCTATTAATTATAGCAGGCGTCTCCGGGCGAACCCGGCGCCACTCTTGCCTTGGAAGCGCGACAGGAGCTGGGGCGGCGCGGCGTGACCATGCCGCTTTGACGCCCCCCCCAAAGCCTGCTACTATAGTGCCGGGTACCGTGTCGATCGGACGGGCGTGCGATGATAAAAAACGGGGTCGAGAGGAGCAGTGATGACGGTAGGTGGACTATGAGTATGCCGCGCTGGTTGCATATCGGGATGAGTATCAAGCGCTGGTTGGTCCTCCTCATCGTCGGCGTCACCATCATCAGCCTGAGCGCCGGCTACTTCGCCAAGGCGCTGTACGAGACGCACTTTCTCTTGCCATGGTGGGTGGGTGACCTGACGCTGCAGTTCTGGCCGCGCCAAGTGCGGGGTATGCTTTTCCTAGTCGTCGGCGGCGCGCTGGCCGGCGTCGCGCTGCTGCGCCTGAACCGCACCGTCATCAACGCGCTGCTCCCGCAGGGTAACGCCCGCGTCGTGGATCTGCTCTATCAAAAGCGCCAGCTCAAGCGTGGCCCGCGCATCGTCACTATCGGTGGCGGGACGGGCCTCTCTATCCTGCTCTCCGGCCTCAAGCGCTACACGGGCAACTTAACGGCCATCGTGACCGTGGCCGACGACGGCGGCAGCTCGGGCCGTCTGCGCCGCGAATTCGGCATCCTGCCGCCGGGCGACTTCCGCCAGTGCATCGTCGCGCTGGCCGATGTCGAACCGCTCATGGGCAAGTTGCTCGAGTACCGCTTCAAGGAGGGCTCAGGTCTCGAGGGGCATAACCTGGGCAACCTGCTGCTCGCGGCCATGGCCGATATCACCGGCAACTTCGACCAGGCTTTGGTCGAGATGGGTCATATCCTGGCCGTGCAGGGGCAGATCCTGCCCTCGACCCTCGAGGACGTGGCGCTCGTGGCCGAGTTGCGCGACAAGTCGCGCGTGCACGGTGAATCCAATATGCACCAGGACCACGCCTCGGGCGACGTCGACCTCGACGGCCGCGCGCCGATTGAGCGCGTCTTCCTCAAGCCGGCCAACGCCGTGGGCTATCCCGAGGCGGTACAGGCGATCCTCGACGCCGACATCGTCGTGGTCGGGCCGGGTAGTCTCTACACCAGCGTGCTGCCCAACCTGCTGGTCAAGGACATCGCGCGGGCGCTGGACGCGTCGGCCGCCTATAAGGTATTCGTGTGCAACGTGGCGACCGAGCCGGGCGAGACCGACGCGTACCAGGCGGAGGATTTCCTGGCCGCGGTGGAGCGGCACATCGGCGCGCAGGTGTTCGACGCCATCATCACCAACACGCGGCTGGACGCGGCGCAACCACCGTACTGGCACAGCGATGTCGTGGCCGCCGAATGGCGCGACGCGCACGGCGCGACACTCATCACGTCCGACGTGGTGGACCAGGACAACGCGATCCGCCATGACCCATCCAAGCTCGCGCGTTCCGTCATCCGCTCCTGGGCGCGCCACACGCGCGGCGAACGTCACGCCGCGCACGACGAGTCGAAAGTCGAAAGTCGAAAGTCGAAAGTATCCTAACAAGTCGAAAGTCGGAAGTGAAAGTCGAAACTTCCGATTTTCGACTACGTGAGTTCTAGCGCGCCGGCGGCGAGCGAGACGGCGCCGACGAGGCCGGCGTTGTCCCCGAAGCTCGCCGGGGCGATGCGCACGTCCAGTGCGGCCAGGCGCATCGCGCGCGCCGCGACCGCCGCGCGCACCGGGTCGAAGAGCAGCGGGCCCGCCTGCGCCACGCCACCGCCGATGACGACGACCTCCGGGTTGAAGATATTGACGATGTTGACGACACCCGCGCCGAGGGCCGTCGCGGCGCGCGCGACGATGCCGGCGGCGACAGCGTCACCTTGACGGGCCGCGACGACCACGTCGATGGCCGTCACCGCCCGCGGCAGCGCGCGCAGCGTCGTGTCGCTCCCGGCGTCCAAGGCTTCGCGGGCCATGCGCGCGATCGCCGTCCCCGAGCACAACGATTCCAGGTCGCCGCGGTTGCCGCAGCGACAGGCGGGGCCGTCGAGGTCGACCGTCATGTGCCCGAGTTCGCCGGCGGCGGCGCGTCGCCCCACCAGCAGCCGCCCTCCGGCGATGATGCCGCCGCCAACCCCCGTGCTGACCGTCAGGTAGACGACATCGTTGGCCCCGACCGCCGCGCCGTGCCGCCACTCCGCCACGGCGGCGAGGTTGGCGTCGTTGCCGACCCTGACCAACTTACCCGTGCGCTCGGCCAGCAACGCGCGCAAAGGGACTGTGCGCCAGCCAGGTAGGTTTGGCGGGTCGTAGACAGAGCCGTCGTGGCGATCGACGGGACCGGGCGCCGCGACCCCCCAGCCCTCGACCGCGTCGGGTGAGACGCCGGCGCGCTGGCAGGCTTGACGCGCCGTCTCGATGATTCCAGCGATGACGCCTTCCATGCCGCCCTCGCCAGCTGTGGGCGCCTTGTAGGTCGCCAAGAGGGAGCCGTCGCGTAGGCCGACGGCCGCGCGGGTCGAGGTGCCGCCGAGATCGACGCCGACGTAGACGTGGGATGTGTCCATATGTTGGAAGTATAATAGATAGATACGGTAACGGTAGCGGTTAGCCCCGAAAGGATGACTATGAGCGAGACGACGACGGCGCCCCCTGACTGCCTCTTCTGCAAGGTCGCGGCCGGGCGCATTCCGGCGGAGATCGTGTACCAGGACGACGAGACGGTCGCCTTCCGCGATATCAACCTACAAGCGCCCACCCATGTGCTGGTGATCCCGCGCCGGCACGTCCCCAACGCCACCGAGGCCGCTGATGCTAACGTGTGGGATGCGGTGATGGGCGCGGCGGCGCGCGTGGCTCGCCAGGAGGGCGTGCACGACCGCGGCTACCGCCTGGTCGTCAACTGCGGGCTCGAGGCGGGGCAAACCGTCGATCACCTGCACGTCCACGTCCTGGGCGGACGGCCCTTGACATGGCCTCCCGGCTAGGGGGGCCCGCCGCGCGCCTCCATTCGCGCCGTGGCGGCGCCGACGAGTCGCCGTCGCCGGAACATGGCGCGGTCGCGGAGGATAGGGCTGGACGCGCCAACGGTTCGCACGCCGATGCGACCGGCGAGAAGACTTCGGCGCGGCAGGAGTCAAGTGGGCTTACGCCGGGAACGCTCTACATCGTGGGTACCCCTATCGGCAACCTTGAGGACATCACTCTGCGCGCCCTGCGGGTCTTGCGTGAGGCCGATGTCGTGGCGGCCGAGGACACGTGGCACACCCGCACGCTGCTGACCCACTATGGCATCAATCGGCCGCTGGTGAGCTACCGCGAGCAAAACAGGGCGAGCAGCGCGCCTCTGTTGTTGGCGCGGCTGGACACGGGCTCCGTCGCGCTCGTGTCGGATGCCGGGATGCCCGCCATCGCCGACCCAGGGGCGGCGCTCATCGCGGACGTCATCGCGCGCGGGGGGCGCGTCGAGGTCGTGCCGGGGCCCAACGCCGCCCTCGCCGCCCTCGTGTGCAGTGGGCTGCCGCCGACGCCCTTCCTGTTCGCTGGCTTCCTGTCCCGTCAGCGCGGCGACCGCCGGCGGCAACTACAGGCCCTCGCGACGCGTCCCGAGACCCTCGTCTTCTACGAGGCCCCGCACCGCGTCGTCGAGACCCTAACGGACCTCCTGGCGGTCCTGGGCGACCGTCCCGCGGCGGCGTGCCGTGAGCTGACCAAACTGCACGAGGAGGTGCGCCGCGCCCCTCTTAGCGTGCTGCTGGAGCGCTTCACGGCCGCGGTGCCGCGCGGCGAGTTCGTGCTCGTGGTGGAAGGCGGCGGGCGGGGTGTCAATCCCGCCGCGAGTGAGGGAACGCTCTCCGACGACGATGTCGATCGGCTGCTCATGGAGGCGATGGAGCGCGGCGAGCGTATGCGCGTCGTCGTGGCCGACCTCGCGGCGCGGAGCGGCCGCTCACGGCGCGATGTGTACGCGCGCTGGCAAGCGCTGCGTCATGAGGAGGATGCCCTCACCCCCACCCCCTCTCCCTAACCGTGGGAGAGGGGGGCCTGCCCATCAAGTCGAGGCGCTCCCCGTGCCCCTTGAGGGAGATGCCGGCTGGATCGTCGGTTGCTCTGACGATCCAGCCGGCGGCGAAGGGCGGCTCCCCCTCTCCCGCGCACGGGAGAGGGGTTGGGGGTGAGGGGCGAGGCGTGACACGACCGACAGGTCGGGGTCGAGAACATGCCTGTGGTATCATGAAAAGGTTCCGTTTTGTGTCATGGACCCTCGTGGCGTGGCGCATAACTTGATAATGATAGAGGTATAGCTAGTGTGGAGGAGAGAGCGACGCCGTGCATTCCCTTGGGGTAGATGAAACGCCCAACACCACGTCATTCCTGGTTGACACGCATGCGCATTTGCAGTGGCCGTCGCTCCTTGCCGACGTCGACGCGGTGCTGTCGCGCGCCCATGACGCGGGGGTGCGGCGCATCCTGACTCTGGGGACCGATCCAGCGTCTTGCCGCGTTGCGGTCGATCTGGCCGCGCGCCACGCCGGCGTCTATGCGGCTGCCGGTGTCCACCCGAGTGACGTTGCCGACGACGCGGGCGCAGCGCTTGATAGTCTGGCCCCGCTCCTCGACCAACCGCGTGTCGTCGCCATCGGCGAAACAGGGTTGGACTACTACCACGACGACAATCCGCCGCGTGCGCTGCAATGCGCGTCGTTCGAACGCCACCTGGACCTCGCCGCGCGGACCGGCAAGCCGATCTGCATCCACAGCCGTGAATCCAACGATGATGTGCTGCGGCTGCTAGATGCGCGCGCGGGACGTGTCACCGCTATCCTGCATTGTTATACGGGCGACCTGGAGACCGCGCGGCGAGCGCTCGGTATGGGCTGTTACCTGTCCTTCGCGGGCAACGTGACCTACCCTAAACTGCGCGACCTCCTCGCCGTCGCCTCGGCGATCCCGGCCGACCGCCTGCTGCTTGAAACAGACGCGCCGTTCCTGGCGCCTCAGCCGCGCCGCGGTCGCCGCAACGAGCCCGCCAACGTCGTGTACACGTATGACGCTATCGCGGCGGCGCGTGGTGTCACGCGCGCCGAACTGGGCGCGCTGGTTGGCGCCAATGCCGCACGCCTCTTCCTTTGGGGTGGCGCCCATGATGAGGCTGCCGCATGACAACGATGACCGCTTTCGACCTCGTATCCGCTGACCTGCAACGCGTGCGTGACTACTTGCAGCAGGTTGGCGAAGGCGACAACCCCATCCTAGTGGAAACGATTCGCCACCTGTTCGGGACGCGCGGCAAATATATCCGGCCGGCGCTCTGCCTGCTCGTGAGCCGCCTCTTTCGGCCCGTGGCCGACCAGCAACTAGTCGAGTTCGCCGCCGCGATGGAGGTCGTCCACACGGCCTCGCTGGTGCATGACGATACGCTAGACGACGCGTCGACACGGCGCGGCAACGCGACGGTCAACGCGGGGTGGAATGGCCACATCGCCATCCTCGTGGGCGACTATCTGTTCGCGCAGTCGGCCATCGTGACCGCCGAACTCGGGGAGTTGCGCGTGATGTCGATGCTAGCCGATATGATCAAGAGCATGGTGCGCGGCGAACTCTTGCAGATGGAGACCGTGTTCGACTGGGACCAGGACGAAGCCGGCTACGACCGTAAGATTGGTAACAAGACGGCCGCTCTATTCGCGCTTTGCACCGAGGGGGCGGGGGTGCTCTCCCGCGCGTCGAATGAGCAGTTGGCGGCCCTGCGCGACTATGGCTACAAGTTGGGGCTTGCCTTTCAGATCGTTGATGATATATTAGACATAACGGAAAATGAGGATGTGCTTGGTAAACCGGCGGGGAGCGACCTGGCGCAGGGTAAAGTGACGCTCCCGGTTATCTATTACCTGCGTACAGCCACGCCGGAGCAGCGTGCGCTCGTGCAGGACAGCGCGTGCGTGGACGAAGCGGTCGTGGCGATCCGTGCGTCCGCGGCCATCGCGCAGGCGCGCGCGCGCGCCAATACGCTCGTTGGGGAGGCCATCGACGCGCTGCGGGTCGTGCCTGCTGGGGAGGCGCGCGCCGCCCTTGGCGATGTGGCGCGCTCGGTGACTCGCCGGACACATTAATGAGTTGCCAGTGACCAGTTGCCAGTTGCCAGAAACAAGTACTTCTGGGCCTCCTCCGGCTACCAGCAACTGGTCACTGGCAACTAGCAACTGGCAACTAGTGATGCGACAGTCAGGACAGGGAATGAGGCGCAAGGTACGGCATACCTTCTCGGCGGGCGGCATCGTGTCGCGGACAACCATGTTCGGCCACGACATCGTACTCGTGCGGCGGCTTACGCAAGGGCTGTGGGCGCTGCCCAAAGGAACGCCGATCGGTGATGAGTCGCCATCGCAGACGGCCCTGCGTGAGGTGCGCGAGGAGACGGGGCTCGCCGTCGAGATCGACCGCTTCGCCGGTTCCATCCACTACGAGTTCACGCGCGACGCCATCCTCTTCCGCAAGACCGTCAATTTCTACCTGATGCATGCCATCGGCGGCGATTTCGCGCACCACGACCACGAGTATGACCTGGCTGAGTGGGTATCAGTCGAGCGCGCTCTGGAGAAGATGACCTACGGCAGCGAGGTCTCGTTGCTGCGCCATATCCTCATCCTTCCTCCCGACACAAAAGCCGTGCTCACCGATCATGCTACCGGCGATACCGAGCGCGCCGGATAGAGCGCGCTCGGTGTCGCCAGGCGGCTACGCGCAGTGGACGCTATAGCCGGTGACGGCGCCGTTCGTGTAGACCGGCGTGTAGGTATAGGAACCGCCACCACAGACATTGGCGTGACTGCCCGGATTGTAGGGGACGGTGATGGACGAGCCCGGAGCCCCTGTTCCCGTCGTGCCGGGCTGGGTCGTCGTACCCGGCACGGGCGTACCGCCGGCGACCCCATTCGCATTCTGCCCGACGTTCATGATCGCCGCGGGCGAGAGCGACACGTCCCCCTGGAACGAACTGTCGTAGGCGCCGCCGTCGACGCTGAACGATTGGCCGAGCACGCGGTACTCCGCCAGCGAATCTTCGGTGCCAGGGTCGTAGGTGTGCGGGACCGCGCCGATCGGGAACACGTCGACGATGGGCCAGCGCGTATATTGGTCGGCTAGATACGGTAGATACGGCGTCGCCGTCGACGCTCCCGACGATACTCTGGCTAGCACGATGCCCGGCGGGATCGTGAAGTTGTCAATCGGCAGGTTGAGGTCTTTCAAGGTCCATTCCATCGTATCGTGCCAGATGGGCCCGGCGCCGGTCACGCCCTCGATCTGGTTCATCGGCGTATTATCTGGGTTGCCGACCCAGGTGGCCGTGAGCAGGTTGGGCGTAAAGCCGATGGTCAAGTTGTCCCGGAAGTCCTGCGTGGTACCCGTCTTGACGGCGGCGGGGACGTTAGTGGGGAACTCCGTGTCAGGTCCGAGCTGTAGCGCCGAACCCTGGTTGAAGGCGGCGACGCGCGAGAAGTTGTCCTTCATGACGCTCTCCATCATGTAGGCGTATTGCGGGGCCAGCACCCGCGCGCCGGGCGGTGTCTTGTACGTGTACAAGGTATTGCCGTTGGCGTCGCTGATGGCGAGCACCGAGTCCATGGGGCGGTAGACGCCGCCGTTGGCGACGGTGTTGTAGCCCTGCGCCATCTGCCACAGCGGGACCGCCTCGGAGCCCAGTGTGAGCGAGAGCGGCGGCCGTCCCTTCTGGATATCTGGATCTTGCGCTAGGTACGGCACGCCCATGTCCTCCGCCGTCTTGACGACGTTGGCTGGCCCGACCGCGTCGATCGTCTTGACCGCCGGGATGTTGAACGAGTTGGACAGGGCCATGCGCACCGTCACCGCGCCGTGGAACGACTTGTCGTAGTTCTGTGGCGTGTACTGGTTGTTGGGGTTGGCCGTGGTTGGGTCGGGCCACGATTTTTGCTGGTCGAGGATCATCGAGGCCGGGGACCAGCCCTGCTTGAAGGCGGTGAGGTAGGTGAACACCTTGAACGAGGAGCCGGGCTGGCGCGGGATCGAGGCCATGTTGTAGTAGGAGCCGTGTGTACTGTAGTCGACGCCGCCGACCATGTTGATGCACTCGGAGGTCTTAGGATCAATCTGCACCACCGCGACGTCCTGGACGTTGTTGCCGCTTAGGTTGGCGAGTTGTTGTTGCATGACCTGTTGCGTGTGTTGGTACAGTTTGAGGTCAAGCGTTGTCGTGATGGTCAGGCCGGCGCTGAGGCCGCCGGCCTGGGC
>JAABUL010002320.1_pt1 | contig 31966 bp, 55 predicted proteins | sample 5559151 | NCBI WGS metagenome assembly JAABUL01 (sample SAMN10711876, study PRJNA513368) | rock metagenome | isolation source: Antarctica rocks | place: Antarctica: Victoria Land, Pudding Butte sud
TTGACTGTCTTTTGCACGAAACAGAAGCCAACCCCTCGGCCTGGTCGTGCGAGATTGAACGCCAATACGAGGTATGACCCCTGCCGTAAGCCGGGGATGCGACAAACCTGTCACTCCCACTCTATTGGACGAGTTCGCGTCCGACGTCGCTTGCGTCGTCACACACTGTCGATCTTGAACCATAGAAGATTTCCGTCCGAATCGAAAGGTCGACTCTGTTTCTGGTGGATAGGCGGACAGAATTCAAGCTGGTTAAACGAGAAGATGGAACACGACGCGTCTCGCCTCGTGAGATTTTCGTTCCGAATTGGCCGTACCTCAACAGGTCACGAAAGGGGATTTTTCTCTGTTGAAATAAGTCTGTTGCATACTGTAGCCAGAATGATCTATCCCTCTCCCCGCACGCCCGACTAGGCGTCGCGCTCTCCCCAACTTCCAACAGACCCGCGTGTACTATTCACCAGGTCATGCATCAAAACCCCTTTGCGTTATCCGATTTCGATGGACTCACGACTGCAAGGAAGTCTGAGACATAGTAGTGTCCCTCGGCCGAGCTGGGGTATTTCTCGAGCAGCGAACTGGCCACGAAGAGTACCTTGTGTCTCTGCTCCCATCAGTCCACCTCCTCACCACGTTGCAACACAGACAGACCATTGACTCCCCATTCGCCGCCAGACTCTCGCTCGACATCCTACCTAAATTAGCAACAAGTCTAGATGAGCAGATAGAGGGGAGACCCACGCCTCGAGGAGACTCAGCACGTCCCGTTCCGCCCACGCCTTCTCATCAAACCCCTCATCCCCCGGCTCCCTCTCCCCGACACAGTCCTCGCATATTGCCTAATCGCGAACCTCACCATCGCCTACGGACCAGCAGATTCGTTCTACAAATCGCGAACGCCGCGCTCTCCCTCCGGCCCCCATTCCCCTCGTTCGCCCCACTCCCACTACTCGTGGTAAGTATCCCACTCCCCATACTCGGGTTGACGAACTGCAGTGGTCCGGGTAACTCTGCGAGGATACGTTCGAGCTCGTTTACGAAGTGTGTCGCGAGACGGATGGTGGGATGTTCGGGCGGGAGGGTGAGGATGTGGAATGGGTCTATACGGGGTAAGGATCGATGGGCGGAGAGAACGCGCGCCGAGGAGTCGGAGGAGACGGGAGACGAAGTGAAAGCCGGCTAGGACGAGGATGGTGGTGGATGGTTGGGGGAAGGAGCCGGAGGGGGTTAAGAGGTTGTCGTCGATGCTGAGGGGAAGGGGGAGGTGAAGGTCGGGGTCGGAGATGAGCAGGGGGCTGCTAGTGAGGGCGGTGATGGTTCGGTCGGAGCGGTCTGGGCGAGAAACGGGAATCAGTCAATCAGGTCGATATGATGGGGATGTTAGATGGTAAACTCACAGAGAAGCCAGAACAATCTTCTCCGGACTTCCCGCTCAATCCCATCCGCAACACCTTCGATCGCCCGCTCATCATGCAGATTGAGCGCCTGAGCGAGATGGATCGCTATTGTCAGCGGTATATTGGCAGCACGTCCGTCCAAGGGTGCCGAAGTAGATGTGATCGCAGCTAAGCGAGCGTTAGCGAGCTTCCCACCCTCTTGCATGCAGACCCACTGATGCGTGCTGCGAGTCGTCAGCTCAGATCAAGATCAGCTAGATATATGGGGACTGACCAAACATCCACCAAAGTCACCTCGGCGTACCGCCGATTCTGCATCCCGCCAGAACAAGCGTGACATCGTTGATGCAGTCGTCGGAGATCTCGTACGGGGAAGAAGCTCAGGGCGGATCGGGGAAGCTGGATGATCGAGTATGCCACTATCCCGAGTCAGCATGATTGCCATCTGTGTAAAGCTCGATGCACCCAGACTGAGGAGGAAAGCCCCCCACGGCTCGCTCCGCTCGTCTTCCCTCGATATGAGGAGCTGCGAGAAAGATGGCCAATGTACGATCGGCATCAGGGGACTGAACGGAACCATCAATTCTCATATGCTGGAATCAGTAGAGAATGGTAGGACGTACTAGAGGAGCGCATGATACGCCTGAAGGATCCTCAAGAGCGTACTCCACGGCAGCACATCCTCGATCCGCAGTATCTTCACCAAGCCCGGATGGACCGAACCCCGTCGATCCATCTGTTGCATAACAGGGGCAGCGAGTTTATGCCCATCTGTGATCGGCACCGTTGACGGTCCGGCATCGGCGGTGGTAGTCTAGTCGCCGAGCACGTCTTCGGGGCGACCCCATGTCCACCAGCCGAGAGCCAACTCCTCGGACGCGGAGACGGGTTCGCCGGGTGCGGGGTGGAGGAGTGAGGTTGGGGAGATCGGGAGCCAGGGGAGGTCTAGTGGGGCGGATGGCGGTCGGGGTGGGGGTATGGATTGGCGTCGACGGGCGGGGGCTGAGGGCGGTCAGACGAGCGCTGAGGAAGAAGGAGAGAGGGCGAGAGGACGTACAGGTGGGTAGAACGGGACGTGGGTGTGAGGCGCTGGTTGGACGGGACTGTACATCGGTATCGCGCGGTGTGAATGCGATGCTGTCGATGTTGACGAGTTCGTTCGCTGGTGTCCATGGTCGTGTCCGTGGCCGTGTCCATTATGCGATGGTGGTGCTGGGGCCGCATATTGTGGTGGAGGACCATACCCATCATGGACAGGCAAACGGATTCTTCCTCGAATACCTATCCCGTATGAATCCAGCTCCGATTGGATGGAAGCAAAATGGACGTACGAGTTCACCGGCCCCGGTTTCCGTCTCTCATGCGTGTATTCACACCTCTGATCCAAAAACACACATCCCTCACATCTCGGAACCCCCCGGGCTAGGCTTCACACAACTTAACCTTCCTCGCCCGACATGTTCGCATGATGGGAGTCGTTTCTTCGGGGATAAAGGCTGTTGGTGCGGATTCGAATCGGTGCTATCTGATCTCCCTTTCTTCTGGGGGATGGTAGGTGAGTGAGAAGGCGGTCGTGGGGCAGAGCACACTGTGACCACTGCGGAGATGGTTTGAATCCCGAGGTGATGGGTTGAGGAGATTGGATGGTGGCAGTCGGATTAGTTACGCCCCGGAGGGTCCCCGGCCGTCCCCCTTTCGGTAAAGGTAATTCACGTGATGGGACAGGAACTGTCGCAGGCGTAGTAAGCAGCTCCCTATCCAGCTAGCCAGCAGGCCTAGTTGGCAGCTTCCCCATCACCTTGTGACATTCATACTACAGGTGCTCGAATCTCAACAGGAACCGGGTGACGGACATAACCGGCGGAATATCAGCGGCTCTGTCGGTCGTAAGAATATCGCCGAAACAGGCTTGAGGGAATGAGGAATGCCACAAGCCCGAGTTACCGGTCTTCGTTGACTATGAGGTTTTCCAGCTCTTCTCGTAGAAACTTCAGACATCGTTTCGGTCAGCGTGAGTCGCTTCACCAAAGCTATACATCCAAGCTGACGATCTTGTGGTCCTGCTTCTCTTCTTCACGCACCGGCTTGACTTCTTCAGATGTCCTTCTCCACCTCGCCCATCGTCATTGACGGGAAGGGTCACCTCCTCGGTCGACTTGCATCGATCGTTTCGAAGCAGGTGAGTCGGCGGATCCTTATCCCCAACGAGGTCATGGGAAGGAGAAGCGAGGTCGTTAGGAATTCGTGGTCGAGGAAACTTCCGGGGCTCAGGCATGGCCGGGCGTGATGGGACGGAGAGGTCCGGGAAGTCTGTTTCGGTTGATGGGCTTGGCGGTCGAGGTTGGAGGCAGTGCAAGGAGACCACTCAGCGAGAAGCGGACAATGAGGATATCGCTGACCATCGATTTTCATGCTCCTCTCAACGCCTTATCGATATCCTCTCGTTCCTCATCTCGTCGACAAACTCTGCTCGTTCCCGAATTCTCCGCCTCCTTCCCATGTTGAATCGGGTTCAATATTCGGGTTCAATATACCAACAGATCCTCTCCGGCCAAAAGGTCACCGTCGTCCGATGCGAGGAGATCAACTGCTCCGGCTCGTTCTTCCGAAACAAGCTCAAGTACCATGATTACCTCAACAGTGAGTGGAGACTTTCATCATCATCCTTCTTGGAAGCAGTCATTGGCGTGACTCGAGGCTCTGCTGGGATCGTAGCCGCATAGCTGCCATACTCTGGCGATCTCGGTTTACTTCAAAGTAGCTTTCCATCAGGGCTTTGCGGGTTACGCTAGAAGCCACAACTTGCGGCCTAGTCGGAGGAGTGCAACTTCCGTCACCCATCGTGCTCCTCGCGACCGTCTCGTCACAAGCTGAAGTAGTTTGCAGAACGCCATCTCCCCAACCCCAAGAAGTCGGGACCCTTCCACCACCGTGCACCGACTAGGATTTTCTACAAGGCGATCAGGGGAATGGTGTGTGCTTAAGCGATATCCTGATCGTAGGCGTCGAGGCTGACTATGCTGTCCACTTCCTCTTCCCTTCTGTATCGCTTCTGTACTCGCGCCATATCGCCTCGCTGCGCTCGACTCTCTAGGTCCCCCACAAAACCTCCCGAGGCACCGCCGCCCTCAAGCGTCTCGAGCTATACGAGGGTGTCCCTCCCGCCCAGGACAAGGTCAAGAAGATGGTCGTCCCCGCTGCTCTCCGTGTCCTCCGCCTTAAGCCCGGTCGCAAGGTATGTCATCCTCCCACATATCTCAACTTGAGCTAAACGTCGTTGCAGTTCTGCACGCTGAAGCGGGTCGCGGCGGAGGTTGGATGGGGATACAAGGACGTCGTAGACAGGTTGGAGGAGAAGAGGAAGGTCAAGGGGAAGGCGTACTTCGAGCGCAAGGTGGGTACCTCTGCGCTGAGAGGAAGGGATAAGGCTGATGTATGACTGGGACGCAGCAAAACGCCCTGAAGCTCCGTGCCAAGGCGAACTCCTCGGTGCCGCAGGATAAGATGCTCGTCGAGTATGGGTACTAGGTGTTGGGAGACTGGGCTGTGCATGAGGTTTTCAACATGTATGATGCGTCAGGTTTCGTTGCTCGATGGGGACTAGGGCACTCCATAGCGGGAGCCTAAAAAGTACGATGGACACGCGATCGTCACGTGCTCTCTTGAACTTGATCCAGATTGCGGGAAGCTCCGTGCAGGCTTCACCCAACTCCCTTGAGTCTGCTTGCACAATCTCTCTGTTGGCTTTCAAATCTATCGTCTCGTACCATCTGGTCCTTCGACATCCGCTTATTCGGTTGTCTGCGCTGGACCCTTCCCTTTCGCCCGATCTCGTCTCGCGAGATAGTCCCGGGTATCTCGAATCCTGATCTCGATGCTCGAGTACATCTACGTCTGCCGCCATGGCTTCCGGTAAGGCATTCTCGCTTCACAGCCCATGCGCGTCGGGCTGAGGTTAGTGATGCGACAGGTCGAATTGGTTCGATCCGAGTATCAAGACTTCTCCCACGGGGATGAATCGAGATCCACCGGTACGTCTCGCTATCTCCTCTGTTGACCTCCTGTCCTGTCACCCTCCGTCAGCTTCTTCACTCGTCCTCGCCCTGTTCCCCCTACTCGGTCGTCCCACCTCGATCCCACCCAGATCTCTCCCCCTGATCTAGGTACCTTCCCCCTCTATACCTCTATACCTCTTTCACCTCCGAATGTCTCACTCCTAGTTCAGGACGTACCCCGCTGACCCGACCCAGCTAGCAGCATACGGTACCGCCCAATCCCTCCGTCTCGCCACCTTCCTCTCGAACCCAGACTCCCTAGCCCCCTACCCGCCGCCCGAACGAGTCTTCAGCTCTCCGTTTTATCGCTGTATCGAAACGGCGGTGCCTACGGCGCACGCGCTGGGAGGTGCGGGTTTGGGGAGGGGGGATGTGGGGTTGGAACATGGGGTTATGGAGTGGTTAGTCCTGCCATACCACTTGTCCGTTTTTGACTGAAATGCTATTCCAACCCTTTGTCGTTGTACGATGTCCCTCTCTCGTCGCTTCGCCTACTGCTTCGTTTGGCCGCATCTCTCTGTCCCTCGACTCGCTCCTCTCCCCGAACTCGTTTGCTATCCTTTCCCGTGTCTCCCGCCTCACTCGCCACGCTCGCTGCCCCCTAGGTACTCCACCGTCAACCCCAACACCGGCCTCCACCCCCGCCCCTCCTCACCCTTCCACCTCGCCACCCTCTTCCCCCCAAATTCCATCGATACAACGTACAACTCCACCCTCTTCCCCTCCCGCCGCGGCGAATCCCTACGAGATCTGCAAGACCGCGCCGACCTATTCGTCGAAGCGTGGACGAGCAGGATTGAGGCGACTGGCGCGAGGTGTGTTGTGGTCTTTGCGCATGCTGCGAGCGTCATCGCCTTGGGTCGAGCGGTACGTCTCGGTGCTCTGGGCTGCGCGCTGCGCAGAACACAGGCTGATAGGGTGTGACTAGTTGACAGGGGATAAGACCTTGAGCGTCGGAGCAGGCTGCGCGTCTTGTTCACTGTATCGGCGGAAGGGCGTACCCCCACCTTCCGAGGACGTGGGTCTGACAGCATCTCGATCGACCTCCTCCCTCGCCGCCGCATCGAGTCTCCTAGACCTCGCGTCAAGCGGAGACGCCGAGCCATGTGGTGTAGGCGAGTGGAGTGCAGTCTGGCTAGGTCGGGCAGACTACCTCGAGAACGGGGTAGAGAGGGATTGGTCCTTCCGGGACGTGGAGATCCGGGATGGAGAGGTCATTAATGTATGTCTTTCCCTTGATTCGTTCCGGGTAGAAGTCTGGGTATGGCTTTCTGATGTGGTGGTGGATAGGACGACGGGTATCAAGGACCGCATCCGCCAGAAGACGAGATCCCGACGGGCTTGGTAAAGGGGATGGAGAAGTATTTGAGACGGGGGATGCCGCCTGGAAACGGACCGGCGCCGGAATCGGGGTTGAAAGGCAGGATGTAGGGCGGGATGTATCGTGGATGTTTTCTTGGCAGGTTGATGGGAAGCCATGGCCTCGGTGCTGACTCGTCTTGATCTTATGCTGCTAGACACACATGCACTCGCTCAATCTTGCTCTTTGAAATTGTCCCTTCGTTCAGCGATCGTGGACAGTACGAACTGGTGCGACCAGGCATGTTCTAGATGTTCGCGGACACTGCCTGACGGAATGTGCCGGATATCAGGGGAGGCTTATCCATCAGGCGAATCCGAAGAGTCCTAGCATCCAGTCATATGCAATTGGGAAATCTTCCCCTTGACCCAAAAACGATCCAGACTTGGCGAGCTCCTGTAAGTATCTGCCGCACACCTGCCTCGCCCTTCCTGCCCACTCCACCTCACCCCTCACCCCTCACCACTCACGCCCACTCCACTCTGGCCATCTGGTTATGATACCTACCGCCCATCAACCCGTGTCCAACCCACCACCAACGTCTCCCCCGTCACATCATCCTGGGAAAGCATGTCCGCCGTCATTGAACGTCGTAATCTGTGTCTTGAGCAGTACCGACATCGAGCTCCATTTGGTTAGGTATGATCCAGAGCTCGTCGGACCCGGAGTGTAATGTCCAGATCGGTCATGTATATCATCAGGTAGGTCCCATGACGTTCCGACCAGAAGATATCGCCAGACCCATCGAATCCTCGGTTGATGTTGGCAGCCGAGGCGAGAATGTTGATGCTCTCGTCCTTTGGCGACGGCTGGACGGAGGTGCATGAGGCCGTGTCGAGTTGATAGTGTTCGTATTGAGAGCGAGCGACCACGTGAATCTCGAGGACACGAGCGAGGGCGAGCCCTCCAGGTATACTTCCGAAGACGTAGATGTACCCTCGTCATCCCGAAGCTTGAGTGCTGGGAACCCACCAAGAGAGGATCTCACCGGTCTACGTCGAATCAGTAGACATCTCTACAGAGTCCGCCCAAAGAGTTATAGATCCCGTCGTATCGTATCGCCTGGAATGTCTGATTCACCACGACCCGTGTGAGACCTGGGAAGATGATGGCGCTCGTCCCGTCGCTAAGCGGGACCATCGCCTGATTGGGACAAAGAGCGATGCGGATCCCCGTAGTCCCAAAATCATCGTGGATGGAGGTCTCGTTGGAGAGAAAGGGAATCCCCAGAGGGATATCCTCTTCAATGATACCAGTCCCAAAATCGGTCAATTCGGTCGGGTTTCCCGTATCGCTCTAGCATCTCCATGTCAGGATCTTCCGCACACACCTAGGTTGAGGGACGTGTCATGTGTCAATCACGTATGCGATGCTATTGGAGACAAAAGTGGTTCGGGTCTCGGTATCACAGAACGACAAGACGTTATGACCGTTCAAGGTCGCCCCACCAAATCCATCGCGATTCGGGTCGGCGGTGTCGTTCGCAGCACCCAGCATGATGATATTCTTGGCGAGAGGAGGGGAGGTGGAGCTCGGTGCGTTGGGAGGGAGGGTGGTGATCGACGATCCAGAAGCTGTGGTCCGGGTCGAGATCGTCAAGGTCAAGTCGATTGGAGTACTGCTGGAAGAGGTGGCGGCACGGGAAGTCCCGCTCGAAGCGGTGAGAGTGATGATGTCGACAGCACGACTGGGGACCATACCGCCTGAAGCGATCGACCCGATGTTGAGAGCGTTCGTAGAGAGAGCAGAGCTTGTTGCTATCCGTCGTGATAGTTGTCGCAGTGTCGGGACCTGAGAATGACGAGAAAATTGAGGTCAAGTGAGTATGGTTTTCAATGGTGAGTTCAGAGTTGAATTCCCTTGATCGCCAAATCCCAATGTCCCGTCTCGATGATGCTTCGCCGGACGCGCCGTTGTATATCGGTTTGGCTCCTCCGAGAGAAACAGCGGGGCACCAAGACGATGACAAAGTCGTGGAGCGCGGGCATCAGATATAGGATGACAAACGATGGTGATTTTTTCAGGAAGATGAGCAGACGATCGATCGACGACGTCGAAGAAGGAGAGACAAGAGCGCTGAAAGGAAAATATGAGTACGACGATGGGGAGTTGGGGTAGAAAGGCGGTTGTTGACTGGCCTTTCAATATATCGCATGATTCCAAAGGGCTTCCCCTCAGATCCCAATCAATGTTTCATCGCTGCGAAAGTGAAGCCACGCGGATAGTCAGCAACTTTGAATTTCAGCCACCTTTGTGTAGGTGTTTGAAGACATTGTGGAATTTTACAGGGAAGCTGTCCACTAGGCCCGCTAGCTAGCTGGATAGGCGAATGAGATTATACGATGCTTGACTGTGCGGCGGGAATGTGATGGACATCTCTCTGAGGAGAGCGGATGGACCGGTAGCGAGGCCAACTTGGAGATCTCCCTTCTCGCTTGACTGAACCTCTGCCTCGGTATGCGGTAAAGTTGAAGCGTAGCGGAGCATCCAGCTTGTCTTCCTGCACTGGCTAACGATATGATTCCGGAGGGGCAAATCCCAGACTGATTCCGGGAAAGACTTCACCTTCGGATCAAGATATATCACAAAGCCATTGAAATGACCGACACCGTCAGGGCTACTACTGGCTGGGAAAGAACCCGGCAATCATTGAGGATAATGATGTGTTCTGGGTTGGCATGGAGGATATTACCAATGCTGCCACCAAGGGCAAGGAATTCAACAAAGATTGACTTGACTCATGAGATCAGGAATTCAAGCTGGGACAAGGAGATCTGATCTGACTGATCACCAGCACCTGGTTGCCATCAGGACCCTCATTGGGATGTGTGGTTCCAATTTGGAGATGAAGACATGACCAAAATTGGGGAGCATGTGAGGATCCCAGACACACCCGCCAAGCTCCCAACAGAAGTCCAGCAGCGGGACACAGTGACACGCACGTTGGTTCAACCTCTGATTTCCAGCATCCAGTCTTTCGAGATCAGCGGGTATGACATGGAGAAGGTCATGCAGAACAAGGAACGGAATGCAAGTTCAACCATCAGCTCCAAGCTTGAAGAATCCCTCAATGATGCTGCTGATGGACCTTTGCGGATTCCGGATATACTCATATATGCATCATCGACTGCATCACACAGACTCCTCCTCCAATATGTATATAGAAATTGCAGACAGATCTCAGTCTTGATCCTTGTCCACCTCCGCACCCTCAAAGAGTGCTGAATCAGTGAAGGAGAAGTCATACTCACGTAGTCCACCCAGGCCATCCAAGAAGGAACACTTCAAGTCAAGTGGTGGTTTTTGCCTCGATACATGCTGCTCTCAATGCCTCACTTGTAGTCAAACTTGTCTGGACAGTCAGAACTTATCTACACGCAGGTGCAAACCACTTGATCTCTGCAGAGACGGTCACGCTGATTTAATGCTGTTCTGTGGTTTTGAGCTGAGTAGTTCCTAAGCATCGGAAACCTTTGCAACCAGCATTGAGGTAGCGACACCAGCCAATGAGGCTCAACCCGTTAACCATGTACCAATGCTATCTTCTCCTGCGACAGTTTCCCCTCCCCCACGACGAACACCATTGAACTCGAATCGAGAAGGACCGAAGATAGGCCTGGAAGACGATGTATAAAAGTGATGGAACTGAGAGTCGGGGAGAACCAGCGATTCGAGATTGAAAGTTATTGAAAAGTCACCATAATTACCTAGCCTACTCATAGCCTCTGCATCTCTAGCCCCTGCTACTCGACCGGCACTCAACTCGGCTACACCCACGCGTATCCTCGAGTTATTGCAGCGAAGTTCGACCTCGGTAGCCCAACTTTGCCGAAGCTCAGACGACCGTCGCCGATTCTAGGAGCTGAGCGTCGGGCCTATTTGCTGGTCGACGTAGCACTTCCCTTCCCGTCCCGGTCTTGCGAGGCTATGCTCAAGAGTCAAGAGGGCAGAAGCAATATTTATAAAGGGCAGAGCTGATCAGGGTCATACCGCTCGTGATGACCACCGGTCTGGATAGAGTGAAGCATTGATGAGACTGACAAGCACAATCCATGATCTCCGTGAGGATCTGCGGACGCCTAGCAGGATCGGAGAGCTCAATGTCTCAAATCATGTGTCAATATTGGACCCTCGTGGTAATGATCAATGCTGTTTTCATCTGCACCTGGGGCACAATCGGAAGCGGAGAGGTCGATGGAAGCCTCATCGCAGGTTTCATGAGCAAACCGAGCTTCTTGTCGTAACGCCTGTCTTCTGCCATCACTCTATCGTGAGCTGGACTTGTCCAAACGTATAGTCAGGTCAGTACTATCCGGACGGTGAGACTAAGATGCGAGAAGTATACATCGCCCATATGCATCTACACCTCCTCCGTCCTCAATTTCGCCGCCGAGTTCGTCACCCTGCACGCACATCAGCCCACTTCCTACCCTCCACCAGCTCAAGTGCAGCTCGCCATCCCTCCACTGCGTCTTCGATCGAGAGAGGTGTGGAACTCACTTGACGCCCAACACCTTCGCCCTCCCCAGAATCTCAATTCTCTTCTTCGAGCTGACCCCATGAGCGATGGCCGCGGCGTACTTCCCGGAATGCATGAGGAGGAGCTCGAGGTCGGAGAGGTTGTGGACGACGAGTTCTTTGTGGCCGGAGGGAAGGAGGTGGCGGGTTTTCTTGTTGGAGCCGTACCTGCGAGCGAGCGTTGGCGAGCGAGCAACGGGATGAGGAGGGACCCCCCCGGGGGGAGGGGCCGGGGGGGGGAGAATAGGCGGAAGAGGAGGAGTAAGAGGGGTGAGTCAAGCTGTATGCGACGTACCCAATTTTGGGCATGGGGAGTTGGCCCTTGAATCGACGTCGGACCTGCGAGGGGTCAGCAATAGGAGCACGGATAGCTTCCGGGATAAGAGGGCAGGGCGGAGCTCGTGATGAAGCCATGGCTCTTTCCGGCTTGGAAGCGGGTCAGACGACTCTGGCACACCAGTCGCATCTGCCATCGGCTTCCCGACACGATCCTGAAAAATTCCAATCGCAACACGTCCTGCAACCCAATACTCGCAAAAAGGTGAAACCACTCACCCTACTGTCAATACCCTTTGGCTTCCTCCAGTTCTCCTTGACCGAGTGATATCGATCCGATTGATGGCGCTTGAAGATCTTTGTGCGCTTCTTGAGGATCGGGATGTGTTGGGGCGCCATGTTGACTGGTGGGGCGGAGAAGGGGTCGGGTAATGATCAGAGCGGAATTTGGGAGAGGGAATATAGGTCGGGAAAAGAGAGGGCATTGATACGTCAGTGTGGTGCGCTTCACATAGGGGGTCGGCTCACCGGATTACTCTTTGACGCTGAACTAGAGTACTTGTTGCCGCACTGATACAACTGGAGAGGCAGGACGGACTTACGAACGCCGCAAAAGGAGTGGTAAAAAGAAGGATTCATCCGGTTCCGTCGTTCGGACATAGCGGAGGCTTTGGGCCGATATTCACGGATCGCTCGAGAAGGATGTCCGTAAGAGCCCAACTGCGAAACAGTTCAAGATATGTCGATAGGACAAGATGCATGGCTGATACTCCCTTAAAGTGTCTAACGTCTCCATCATCTCAAAGCCCAACTGTGGCCCTCATAAGCGGCCGCACGCTGAGCTCATGCCGGGTTGCCTAGAGCGGACTTACGTCTTCACCATGAACAGCTCATCCGGCATCCCAACCTGGATCTCCTCCTTGACCACCGTCAATCCCGCCTCTTTGAAGACCTGCAGCCACTTCCCATTTGACCTGCCGTGGGACATCAGTCCGGTGGACCCCTCCTATACAGTGGTCACCTACCTGGTGAGGCTCGAATCCTCCTCATCGAGGTACTCGACCGCCTTCCCTCCAGGTCCATCCTCACACACATTCTCCTTCACGAATATGAGCGATGCATCTTCCCTCAGTGCCACTCGGGCACGCGTGAGAAAGTATGTGAGATCGGAGTGGGAGAGATGGCCTAGCGGTAGAAGCGAGGTTATGAGGATGTGCCGCGAATAAGAGGACGTGGCGTACCGAGACACCATTGACACCAGATCCTATTCATCCAGCACGTCAGCTTCTCTTTGCTTGAAGCCAAGGTCAAGCGGTCTCACGCATCGTACATCATCTCCCCATCCCCCTGCCCAAACCCACCCGATTCCCCACCTCTGGCCTCCCCCACCACCCCCACCCCCTCCCCTCCCCTCGTCGGGTGTCTTGGATCGAAACCCTGCAATCCCCCTCTAACGAACCATGCCCTCTTCTCTCGTCCCTTATCCGCCTCCCCTAGTTTTAAGTCCCTCCATTCCCCACCTTCCGCCGACCTCATCCCTTCCTCCAGCAGCCCCATAACTGGCTCAAGCATCACCACGTCCTCGAACAGCGGTAACAGCACCTCCCTACTCACCCGTCCTATACCCGCCCCTACGTCTAGCGCTGTCGTCCGGTGTTTTGGCCGGGGTGAGGGGAAGGGGGTGAGGGGGGAGGGGAATGTGTGTAGGGCTGGGAGGAGGGAGAGGAGGAAGAGGCGGGATCCGAGTTGATCTACATGGGGCACAGGCTAAGTTTATCAGTACCACTGATCATGGTCTGGGATGGAGGTCCGGACGGGTGGAATGAAAGAAATGGACGTGTGGGATGGGAGGGATGAAGGGGACATACCCCATCACCAAACCCACCTAGGACACCGTTGAGGGAAGGCTCGATATTTGACCAGTACTGCAGGCCTTTCTCGGTGTTTGGGGATGGTGGTGCGGGTCGGCGGAGAGCGGAGCCGAGGTTCGATTTTTTACGTTTGGTCGCGGAGGCGTAGGTCTGGGCGTACACTCATTAGGTCAAAACGATTGATCGATGTCTCGGTTGAGTAGCAACTGATAAAAGGAAAGCTCGGATGAATAAAGACGAGATAGGAAGTGATGGACGGCAGCGGAAAGAGGGGAGCCCAGTCAGAACATGGAGACGGGATGGCCTACCATTGCGAAAGATCCGGGAATGGGGAAGAGCGGCCAGCATGTAAAACGTATGGTCAAGGATAGTCAACGAGGATAGAACATGCCGCCGGGACGATCAGGAGGGTCTTTTATACAGTGTGAGTAGCATTGCATAGGCAGAGAGCGATACGGTTCGGCCTCCACTCCTCGAAACCCACGTGGTGGATACACCCGCCTGTAACTTACCAAGGGGGCGTCTCTCGCAGTCAATAGGAGTGATTAGCAAGCTCATAGCCGCTCACGTATGTCCGTGTGTGCTCAGACCGTCGCCGGTCATATGGTGTCTGCTTCAAGGAGCGACATGCTTTCAGGCGCAGCGCTCTGAAGATGTTACCTTTGCTCAGCGAAGGCTATCCTTCAGCCCATTCACGGCAGGACAGAAGTTCGAGGCTGCACTCGTCATCCCAATGCTAGTCTGCTGCAGCGTTCCATTCTTCAAGCATTCGTTCATTCATTCATTCATTCATTCATTCATTCATTCCGGAAGCAGAACCTTGACAGCCTTGTTATCCCAACCCTTATCCTCTCTCCCCATATCCCATCCGGTACCCAACCCGACCTCACTCTACCTCACCTCCAATAGCATTGACGATGGCCATATCATGTAGTCGAGTCGAGTATAGTCGAAATCGAGTCGATTGGTGAGTCGATTACCTACAAACAAATCAGCTCAAATCCAACTACACCTTCCCCCTCACGAGGAGGGGCAGTATATCAAGGACTGTAAGCTGACTTCGACCTGGCCCTCATCTTTCTCCTCTTCCTCCTCAACTTCCTCATACGCTTCTTGCGCCATTTCTCACGCATCTACGAGCGGACGAGCGGGTCAGCGCGAGTCCCGAGTCACCGCAAAGTTCCTCCGAGACGCTCTCGGCGCGCATGTCACTCCGAGACCTCCTCGAGAGTGTGGAGCTGGATCTGACCGAGAGCAAAGGAAAAAGGGAGAGGACGTACATTGGTTCGGGCTTGATGTGCGTGAGAGGATGAGCTGGGGAGAGAGAGCAATGCAAGAGCGGAAGCGAGCTGAGTCGTCGGGGCGGATAGATCGGAGTTTGGGCTGAAACAAGGATTATGGCCGACGCCGCGACATCCCCGGTGGTGTGGCATCTCCGATGTGACTTCTTATGGGTGGATGTTCTTTACCAGCTGTGCACTTGATACGTCGGTAACGCTTGCTTGATGATAGTAGGCGATAGCAGATGGTATGCATGATCTCCCACCCCTCCCCATCTCACAAGGCCTCACAAAGCCCTCCAACCTCGCTCCCCCGTCTACCTGACCTCTCACAGCTCATCATGCTCCCGCGCCTCATCCTCCTCTTCAAACTCCTCCTCCTCCTCCTCCTCCTCCTCCTCCTCCTCCACCCCTCCCGCTCCCCCATCACCCGCACTCTTCCGATTCATCTCCACAAACTCGATCAAACTTTCCAAGCTCCGGTCCCCCGCATAGTCCATGAAGTCTGCCGAACCCGCGGGCCGGAATTTGAGTGTCGGGAAACCTTGGACGCGGAAGGGCGCTTGTGGAGGGACGTCGTTTTCCGTCGCGTCCATCTGCGCACTGCGCAGGCATCAGCGGAGCTCACATAGGTTAAGTGCGGCGACATGAGAGATGGAGACCGGTGAGATACTCACATGACGATATTGGAGTTGGTCGAGTACCTCTCACCGAGAGTATCCCAGATGGGCGCGAGGCGTTCTGGTCCATAGATCAGCTCTGCACAGCCTGCCGAGTGACGTGGACCCACGGCAATGCCCGCACCAAGGCGCAAAGAACTCCGCGAAAACGTCCTTGTCCTCATCCTCAAACAAATCATCCCACCCATCCGCCACAAGCTTCCACACCGGTGCATCCTGACTCGCCGGCACAGGTGCGGACTTGACGCTGGGCCTGATCTCTCCCTTGAGGAACTTGGCCATGAACGCCTCGATGCTCTCTTTTCTCACCGCCTCCGTCAGCGGGAATTTAATCTGTTTCACCAGATCCTGGACCACGAATGCGGGCCACGAGTCGCCGGGTAGGTTGAGGGACTTGCCGTGATCCGTGAATTTGATGGCATCGATGTAGACGAAGTTGACCTGTCCCTTCAGCTCTTTGGCGAGCGGGGTGAGGTCGTCCACAAGTGATCGGAGGGTGATGATATCTTCGGGGTCTACGAAGAGGTACGCAAGGGGAAGACCTTGTTCGGAGTACGACCCGAAGTTCTCGGGTGAGATCTCGTCCATGTAGGGGACGGAGTTGAGCTTGACGAAGTCGGCGAGCGTCGACGCATCCAGGTTGGCCATGTCGGATGCTGCGAGTACGGCGTGGCCTTCGTCGAAGGTTTTGTACAGGACAAGGGCTGGGAGAGACGGGGTGCCCGGGATGGAGGGGAGGGACGGCGAGTTGTATCGCCCGAAGAGGTAGGTTTCGCGGGCGGTGTTGGCGTAGTCGAGATATGCCTGAGGAATCGGGTGGGACGAATCGCCGTACGCCACGAGCACGCTGAGACGGATCAGCCTGCTTTCATGTTCCTTGAGACAGCTTCAGTTACACTTTGTCAGCCTTGATGAATTCGGCGTGCGACTCCGGCGTCACATCCGAGACCGCCGGGAGACTTTGCCTGGGATTCAATCAGTCCCAATCGACTGGCGAACGGGAATCGACCCACTTGATCATATACGAGATGATCCCATCCGCCTTCCTCGGTCCCGAATAGTCCGTCGGCATGCCATTCCGGAACACCTTGAGCGTGGGGTAACCATTCACACCGTAGTCCGAACAAAGGGCTTGCTGCTCGGTGCAGTCGACCTACGACTCCTCCATCAGCTAGGTTACAATGAACAAGGAGAGAGACGCGCCTTCGCCAGCTTGATGCTCTTTGACTTCAGCTCGGTCGCAGCTTCTTCATAGTGCGGTGCGAGCCTGGTGAAGTGGACGAGGAGGCGAGAGAAGGAGAAAGGAGCGGGGTTCGTTAGCGAGTCAAGAGGTGGGATGAGCGAGCTCACTGTTTGCAGTGTCCACACCCTAAACGCATTCCTTGTATTAGCATATCGAACATCAAAGTCCCCAGAGGATGGTATTGATGTTTTACAAGCCCGGACGAAGACACTCACAAGGGGCGAAAAACCTGATTACAAAGCAAGTCAAATCGCTGTCAGCGCCATGCTCGAGACGGCGGCCAACACGTAGCTCATACATTCGAGCTACACTGGACTGGCCCGGAAGCGTGACGAAGCGACTCACTCGACGAGCGCCAGATCCGCATTCATGACCTCCCCCTTGAAACTCCCCACCGTGAGGTCGAGTACATCGCTGGCCAGCACCGATGTGAGTCCGCTGAAGAGGCCGAGGAAGGCGAGGGAGGCGAAGGTTCTCATTTCAAAGAGTAAAGATGAAGTCCAAGAAGAGATTTAGACCAAGATATCGATGTATAATCGAAATCACGCCGGATATGGAACCGGTCGCGTTGACGCGTCAGGCTTTCTTGTGATATTGAGGCTTTGGATCCTTTGTTCCAGCTTTAGAAATCAACCCCATGTAGGGCCAATGGCCTGATCTCAATTTCGAGCGTATATACATCGATCCTCCTCTGACAGATGCAGCACCAAAGATGGACGAGCAATCACTCTTACCTCAACGAAAGCAAACAATCCTGTATTCTCATCTGGCACCAAATGGACTGGATCCGAGAGAGGCCATCCGCGTCGTGCTGGTGGTCTCAAGTGTCGATTCGGCTTTCCGGGACATGTTGACATGTACTTCACGTATGATCATCTTCCTTTTCGCGTAGCGGGTCGAGGCTGTGCGTCGAAGTCAGTCACAGAGACCATGGGTGTTCCGGTTGGCGAACAGCAGCAGGGCCGAACGGATTCGGCGGCCTCAAAGGAGGATGGTCATGACGCAAGGCCGCATCAATGTATTTCGCGACGATGTCGTCGTCCAGCCTGTCCCCAGTCGAGAGGCAAGGGCCATATCAATCGTTGAAGAGTCGTCTAATCGTCATGAACTTGTATCTGCTAGAGGGACCTTGCGAAACATTAGCTGTATCACCTTGTTCCTGCAGACAACTTACCGCGACAGTCAGACCAACCATCCCTTAACCTGCTCCAACGCCTTCTCCCACCCCTCATCCTTTTCCGTCCTCACCTCCCGTCCCGTACGCCGATGGACCTCTCGGAAACTCTCCACGTTCTCCCCCTCCAGCTGCCCTCTCAAATGCGGGTACTCTATCCGCTCAATCAGCTCTCCACCCCGTCGACTCCCAGGGCGGCAGCACATACCTTCACCGGATCGAGGATCCGCATCCCAAGTCAACCGCTTCCAAGCCCCAACCCTCTCACATTCCAATCTCAGTAGCACCACCGCGGGAGTATCCGCAAAGAATCGGGTAAGTACGCCTGGGACTTGATGGGCTGTGGAGAGGTGCACGAAGCCGTCGGCATAGTCGAGGCCGGTGAGGAAGAATGTGTGGGAAGCCGGGATGGGGATGGGGAAGGTGTGGCTGAGGCAGGAGCGTCAGCTCGTTCCTGCTGCTGGGGGCGACGGAAAGGGGAAGGGGAAAGAGAGGGAACGGGCCAGGTCATGGCGCGACGAGTGGAAACAAGGGGAGGGGATCAGAGGCAGAATAAGGAGGATAGAGCGAGAAAGAGAGGATCACGGAGGGGGTGGTGATAAGGGAGCGAGACCTCACCGCGTATCAACCGAGGAGTGAGGCAGGATCTTGTAGACATATTGCGGTCGTGATGTACTCGCCATAGTGCTCGCTGCAAATCGTCGCAAGGTCCTTTGCATACCTCGAGCCGTCTCACCCTCGTTCTCGCCAAGTCCCATGTGAAGGAGAATCTATCGCTGAGAAGAACGGAGATCAGAGATTCCGGCGAGCTTTGGTCCGGTTTCTTCGGTAACTTACCCGAACGGCTCACCTTGCGCTGCTTCGCTCGAGTGGTGCATGATGCCAAATGATTGCTAACTATGCTGCTGTGTCAAAAATCCACTCCGTATGCGCATACCCAGTTTTGACTCCGGATCCTCCCAATCCACCGTCCGCCCCGTCAACTCCTTTCCCTAGCAACGCTCTTCTTGCAACTACGACATTCGCCAGCTACCGCTTCGCCCCCGTCCTCCTCTTCCCCCTCAGACTATTCTTCCCTCGCGCCGCCTTCCCAGTCCCAAATCCCCCGATGAACTTGACAAGCTCATCCACATCCAAATGGCCTCGCTCCCCGATCCTGCTCGCTCCCTCAACCCCAATCACCCCTGTTGCCCCACCATTCACCCTACCCCCATTCACCAGCCCCGCTCCCGTAGCACTCACTCCACCAAGCCCATGCCCCACCACACCGGCCCCCGCCAAGCGGCGTCTACTCGATCCAGCAACCGCACGGATCCGCTCATGGGACTTCTCCCTCGCCACCTTCTGCCTCTTCACATTCTCCACCACTGCCTTGAGTAACTCCACATTCTTCCCCACCTCCTTCGTCTGCGCGTGATCCACCCCGAGTCGCGTCGTGAAGATTGCATACGCTTCCTCCGAGGTGGATAGGGCGGACGGGAAGTCGCCGGAGAGGAAGTGGGCTTGGGTGAGATGGTGGAGGGCTTGGGCGTTCTGGATGTGGGTCGGGCCGAAGGTCTTGGATGCGGTGGATTGGGCGAGGAGGAGGAGGCGGAGGGACAGGGAGTGCTCGGATAGGGTTTGGAGGACGACTCCGGCGTTGCTCTACGAGGCCACACTCAACACCACATTTATTTGTAGAGGGAGCGAGACTCACCAGGACGGTACTGATCTCAGGATGACCAAGTCCATGAATCACCTCCCACATCTCCAACACATGCCTAAAGTACCTTAGACTCGCGCCCGCGTTCCCCTCGAGATTCTCCAACATCGCCAAACTGAAATAGTAACCCAACGTCTCCGCATGCCAGACCCCGACTGTCCGCTCTGCGATGATGACGGCTTGTCTTTGCAACCGTAAAGCGGTGCCAATATCCAATCCGAGAGGCTGGTCCGGATCGGTGACCTGTGAAATCTTGAGTCTAGCGAGCTGATGGATCGTCGACGCGTATTGATTGTATGCCGCTGCGACCTCGGGGTGGATGACGGAATGGATGTTTTCGTAGAGCTGGACGGATTCGAGTAGGAACTCGAGGCCGAGATCGAGGTTGCCGCGATTGATCGTAGCTCGTCCAGCTTCGAAGATCTCCTCGGCCACGGACGCCTGTATGCGAGCATAAGTACCAGCCACATTCTTTGCACGGAAAAAATACTCACGGATGGCGCGGTAGATCGAACAACCGGGACAAGGGTAAGCACATCAATCGGCTCGAACGTGGTGACCCGTGCAGCCGGGACAGCCTTGCTCTTCCGCTGAGCTTTATCCTTCTCCTTCGAATGCGGTCGGTTCTCCTTATCGTCATCCGAATCCTTCTCGACCCCTCGCACGAACGTGTAATCCCGCTGCATCAGCTGGAACGCAAAGCGCATGGCCAGCTCCCTGAGTAGTTGCTGTTTCCGCAGTCCAGTCGTGAGGTAGGTCTCATCCAGCGTCCAGCGGAAGCGCGTCTTCACTACCTGGCGAATCTCCGCTCGAAGCGATTCGGGTGTGAGACCCACGTATGCTGGCTCCGCATCTGACGAGAAGGCCATGGGTTGGTAGATCGCGCTTGGACTGGTGTTGTAGCCCGTTCCGAGGAGACAATTCAAGAAGTGGCTGATAGCGCACGGAACGTGCTCTGGCTGAAGACCGCGAACAAGCCGCCAAAGGACATGCTTGCTAGCACGGAACACCATCTCCTGTATGACGATTCCCTGAACTTGATCAGTAGCGGTTTCAATTGCAAGATGGAACTCACCTTGAGCGCAGCAAGATGCCCACTCCCCGGGCGTTGCTTCCCATCCAGACCCGCCGAGAACTGCTGGATCGTCCCCGCCAACATCCCCAGATACCTCATGTTGACGCCCCTCGAATGGAGATGCTTCGACAAGCTCTGACCGTCCATGATCCCGCTCGTATTGCCCGTGAGCACGTCGAGCGCGATCGCCGGGATCGCAATTTGGCGGAGGAAGACGGAAGCGTCTCGTACCGCCTTGATAGCGGGATCGGACTCGTCTGTCGTGGCAGAAGGGACGAAAAATGATTTGTCGGAAGCGTTGTTTGGTGGAGGCTGGTCGACGAATGCGTCCGGATTGAAGCGGAGCTCGAATTGCTTGAGCGTAGATGGGGAGGCCTCGATTGGCTTTGCCCCTTCTTCACGGTGGGCGACAGCCTCCGCTGCAGCGGGTGATCGGTCCTGATCCTGATCCTGGTCCTCGGGAATTGCCGGGGTATCGCCGTTGGCTTTGCAGCTCTCGATGGCCGAACTGTCTCCCTCCTTGTCGGCCTCCTTCTCCTTCTCCGCCACCTCCCTCGCCCACCTCTTCAGCTCACTGTCCCAAAACGTCTCGACCAACTCCGGACGAAGCAACATGACCCGATGGGGGTACGCCTCACCGCCATCCTTCCCCTCCATATCTTTCTCCAACCACTCCACATCCACCGGTGCCAACCTGGGTAGGTCGAGGAGGTACCTCCGTCCATCTGTACCTCTCAACGCCTTGACCTCTGCGCTCGCATAAAAATCCTTTTTGTCACCGTTGCCGTCTTTGACTTTATGCTCGGCCAAGCGGTATGCCGAGGCGATCTTCGACATGACCTTATGGGTCGACGCGTCCCAGTGGATGGAACTGAGGTGCTCGGAGTCGAGGCCGTAAATGATCATCGGGTTCACGCCGAACTCCTCTGGTTTCTCGGAGACGGCGGACTCGGTCGACTTGTTGGGTGAATGACCCTTGACCTTCACCCGATCCTCTTTCTTCTCACCATCCTCCTTGGCGTCGCCATTCACCTTCTTCTCCTCCTCCTTGTCGTCCTTTTCGGTGCCATCGACCTCCTCATCCCGCGGCCGCGAGAAGATCCCAGGCAACATACTCTGACAGACCCATCGTTCGCCATGCCAATCAATCACCGTATGTCCCAGAAGATGCACACCCTCCACATCAAGCTTATTGAGGCTCTTGACTCCCGCTGCGTCTTTTGCATGTGACACGTGTGCAGCCGCGTCTCCGCCGAGATGGGCATACGCATCGATCGAGTCGATCGCTTTGGTGATAAAGATATTCGAAGTGAGCCACATGTGTGCTCGGGCATCCTCGTTAGGGTTCAGCGGAGGCTTATCGCCACGCTAAGAATCAAGATCAGCGATAATCGAGGTTAGAGCAGTGAAACCCACTGCTACAGCGAGAACACCACGAACGGAAGCCTGAGTAAACTCCGCCCAAGTCTTCTGAGCCATCTTCTCCCGTATCACCCGTTCTTGCATAGACTCGCGCGGCAACTCCTTGATCCCCTGTATCTCCTCATTCCAATCCCGCGCCGCATCGAGGCTGTCAGCGACGGTCGCGCCGGTGTGTAGGTAGGCAAGCTGTGTTCGAAGGATGTCAGAGGTGGGTTTGATGGGTGTTGCCAGCCATGGGTAGGCGGGTTCGACTTGAGGTATGGGGACAGTGGAGATGGGTTCGAGTGGGGAGGGAGTGGTGGTCAGTGGGGGAAGGAGGGCGAGGCGTTCTGAGAATCGCGGAGAGACAGAATGTAAGAGATCGATGAGGGAATGAGTGGGGGAAGACGTGGGGGTTGTGTCGATAGGATCCAATATAGGGGACTGATACCATCCTCGCGAAGTGCAAAGCAGGGTGAGAGGTGTGCCCTCGAGGGTAGTAACCTGGAGGTACAGCTGATGACCCGCCTGCCGGAGATGCGGTGGAGGGGGATTGAACGGGGATAGCTGGATCGACTCGACACAAGGAAGACTCTCCATCAACGGCTGAGACATCGGTAGTCGGGATAGCGGAGTCGGTTGCCCGTCGCCCTTCCAGTCCGCGAAGGCATGTGCTGTCGAGACCTCGCGCTTGATCTTGACCACCTCCTTCTTCCCCCCCTTCCCTTTCCATCCGTTGGCTACAGGCACCTCCGCCCCCTCGTACACCGCACTCGAAGGGCCAGCAAGACTCGAAGCGGTACCACCTCGGACCGCCTCATAAATTGTGGAACCAGGCGAGAGGGCGATCGGGGTGGAGAGGGTATGTGTCGATGTTCCAGCCGGCGCTATCAGCTCGAGCAGGCGCAGTACAGTCTGTCGAGCCGAGAACTCGGAATATGGTTCTGACATCAGCTCAATCCCTACTAGATTGCTCACCTCTGACGACCTCCAACACCTTCTCACCCCTTTCCTCGACGTGCCCAAAGACGTCTCCAACCTCCAACCACTCGCTCAACCGTTCTCCTTCCCGAACGACCACCCCGTCCTTCCCTTTCGTAAGCAATCCTACATCCCCCTCATGTTGAGCAGTCCTATTCGCCTTCCCGCCCTTGCCTGGTATTCGAAGCGAGTAAGGACCCAACCAATATCCACCAACCCAATCGTTCACCGCGAGTTTGAGCTCCTGGATCGTCTCGTATGCTTGAGGAAGGAGGGTGAGGGTGGTGAACTCCTCGGCTTTCGAGCCTTTGGGGAAGCATTGACATCGGGTAGGACTGGGTAGACGGATCGTGACTGGTGAAGCTGAGGTAGTTAGCTCGATATGCTGAGTGGAGAGGCACAGGTACCGGGCACTTGCTGTTCCTCTTCTCCCCCGTTTAGCTCGGGATGAGCGTCGCCATTGGGGATGGTCTCGATCACCTCATCGTTGCGAAGAGCTTTCGACATGGTGAGGAAGAAGCTCGGTAGCCGTTGACGAGAGGGAAAGCCGATCTGGAAGCCGCTGGATGAGAGGAGGTGGTCAAGTCTTACTCCGGTCGTGCCAAGGGCATCTCACCCCGAGGATACCCCGATGCACTGTACAGAGATCGAGATGACCAGCGACGACGACATTTTCAATTTCGATGCGGACCGTCCCTGGTACCTGAATCTGTTGATCCGCAGACTTCCGACTTCCTCCGATTGTCGTTTGGTGATAATCTAGGCTGACGTTGAGTTCCAGCTTGATCATAGAAAGAGCAGACTGTAGAGCGACATCCGGATAGCAGTTTCGATGCATCGCTGTATCACCTCTCAATCTTCTTCCGAGACAGCTTGGTTTCGTCTTTCCAGACAACCTCTTACATCCTCCGCTTCTCCCACAACTCCCAATACCGGTACTCACTTCAGCCCACTCGTACCGCTCCGCTTCATGTCCACCGGGATGTAAGGCTGGATACAAGGCAACCAAACATCGTAATACTGGCTGGGCTCGCCCATGCTCCCAAGCGTGCCCGATTCGAGACTGCGCAAGCCTTGTTGGTTGTTGCAGCATGCCGAGCTCGTGTTCCAGATTGGGCCCGCTGCCCAAGCTGTCCGATCCACATTTAGCACGTACACTGGGTACAGAAAATGGGAGTAGAGGACGACTGACCGGCCCATCCGATGTAGACGTCGTCACCCGCGAGATAGTCTAGCAATTGACCGAGGTAGTTCCCGCACATCGTGTTGTTTTGCTCCCGCCGAATTTGGAGACCAATGCGCTGATTCCATATAACCAACATACGACTGGGAGGCGAGGTGGCTTAGAACTCACTTGAAATTGAGCTCATGCAGTCAAGCGGTCAGGTTCGCCACGTAGAACGGGGCAGAGGAGTTGCAGATACTGCCAAAGTCATCGTCAATCTCGTTCTGAAAATCTGGTCGACTACCTCACCTGTGCGATCCCGAGAAATCGTAGTCTGGGTACTACCGCTCGTCCGTGTGAAGCTTTCTGCTCAGTCAGGAGTCCGCACCGCGACTCACCTCGTGTATGTCAATAGCCGTATTCTTCAGCGGATCGGTGAGATTGCCGAGATAGTCGGAGGACGGGGCGTCCCCCTGCGATATCCCGGTCCATGAGTACTGACCACCTAAAACCCGCTTGGATCAACGATGCGCAGCGCATGTCATCTCGCTCATCAGTATAGCCGTTCCCAGGGGTCGAGAATGAGCTGATCGGCTCCCGATGCGCGGATCCATTGATCGCAGCTTGGTCAGTGGTCAACGCCAGCTCTGTCGGCATGATGACTAGACCAGCCTCGAGATTTCTCGCTATGACGCAATGGCTGACTCGGTGGGGTTCATTATTTGAGTCCGAATCTGTGAGGAGTAGGTTCAGTAGATGTTTATCTCTGATTGAGATTGACTCACATAACCTTTGGGTTCTGCTTGAACCTCTTGGCGAGCTCCTGCTAAAACTCCTGGAACTGCTTCGTAGTAGCGGCAGTAGGATCCGTGGATTGCCGATGACTGACCCGGACAACGGTTGCGACGATGGGTAACTGAGGCCGCATCAGCATCGAGCGTATATCACGTGCGGGAGTTACTTGTACCGCATGTAGTCATGCGACTACGACAGAGGGGTCAGCACTGGGAGAGGTAGGGAGAGTGTGGGCGACCTACGTCAAGAAGCGCATAAGAGGACTGTTTGTGGGTGATGTAGTCGATCGCATCTTTGTATTCGTCGAAATACTGCCAAGAGCCCATACATCAGCACAGCAATTGAGACGGGCAGCAAAGCTCGGATGTGTGAATTGCAAGACAGTGCTGGTCACTCACGTTCTCGTTGAACTTCTTCCCAACCCACACTTCAACGGGCACATGCGTTCTGTCACACACCCAATCAATCAAACTTCGGGGACCGACTCAGGGCTCACCCATGAGGAACGTCACCCGGAGAGGTTAGCGCCATCGTCTACGAATTGAGCGACCGTGGTCTGTTTCCGTGCGCGTGAGAAAAGATACTATGAGGGTCCCTTTACCTATTTGATGAACGCGTGGGCCACACCGATTTCGCCAAGTAGACCGATAGTGGTCCCGTTTTCCGAGAAGACTCCGAATTCGCCGCCCGACTCATTGATACCTCACCTTGTTCAGCGGCCTTCATAGGTTGTGTTCACGATACTCTCACCGGCGTAGATGATCTTTCCGGTCACGCCGACACTCGTTATAACGGACGCTAGAAAGATCGCGGCGATCTTCAGGAAGGCAAGCTTCATCTTGACTGTCCTCTGGCTCTTTGAGGACAACAGTCACTGGAAGCTCTTGGTCCTCAAGATTGCGGAGTCGAACCGGTCGATGTGAATAACACATCGCCTCATACCGTCACCGATAGACCACCTCCACCGATCAGCTGTAATCCCTCGGGCGCGGTGACGGTATCCCATCGACATATGAAGGTGAGATGATGTCCATGACGACAAGTAGAGAACAGCTGACAGATGAAACGGGCTTATATCCTCGTAAATCTCGGAGGAGATTCGGGGTAGAATTTCAAGCTGTGAAAATTCCCTCCTTTTCAAATCATCGACAAAATCCTCACTTACGAGTCATCGCGAGAAATCCAGTACCGCCATGGCTCAACCCGAGAAACCCCTGACCCCCATCACCTCCGACTTCACCGACCACGTCTACGCAACCAAATCCGGCGTCCCCCTCTGGCTCCGAATCTACCCAGTCCCTCATTTCTTCGCTCCCACCTCAAATACAGACACCACGTCCGGTCTCCCATGGTTTCTCTGGATACACGGCGGGGCCTACTGTGCAGGAGAGCACTATCAACTCCGACCCTGGCTCCTCCCGCTGCTCCATCCCCTCGGTATACACGTCGTCACCATTTCGTATCGCTTCACCCCGGTCGTGTCTATGGAGGAGATGGTACAGGACTGCTCCGACGCTTTTGGTTGGTGTCAGAGTGATCTCCCAAAGGCGCTGGGAGATCGTGGTGGATGTGAGGTTGCGAGGTATGGGCTTGGTGGGGACTCAGCTGGGGGTGGGTTGAGTACCCTGTTGGCATATCGTCTCCAGAGTCGGATACCCGCACAGGTGGTGCTCAACCTCTATGGGAGTGTGGACATGTTGAATCAACAGAGGATGTACGATATGGCCCCGCCTCTTGCACCGGCCGCTATCCCTCTGGACTTTGATTTCCCCGAGAGCGAAATCATGGCGAAGCTGGAGGACCGAGATCCGAGTCATGCGGTGACCACAACGACTCACGCATGGAATCTATCGGGAATCGATCCCTACCTCATCACTCAGGGGCATGATGGCGTCGCTCAACACCTACAACGACACTGGAAAGTCTCGGACTCGGAATGGCCGCATGGAGAGGCGACGAAAATGCAATGGGCGGTGAAGAACTGGATCAGCCAATACCGATTGATGGTCGTTGTCCCACTCCGACTCGCACGCCTCGCACCGGACGAGAAGCTCAAGCGGATGAAGACATACTCGGCATCGTACTTGATTGAGACGGACGAGGGGAAGGCGATCGGTCATCCCCCGACGATATTCATGCATGGAAGCGGGGATACGGCTGTCCCCATCGCGCAATCACGGGATATGGCGGAAAAGTTGGGGAAGATGGGCGTGGATGTGGAGGAGCTGTATTGTGAGGGGATGGAACATGGTTGGGATAATATGTATACGGTGAGTTCTCCCGGTCCTTGGCCACTGATTGGGCTGAAAGGGTGAGTAGAAGGAGGGTGATGAGGGTTGGGAGGAGTATATCGCGCCTATTGGTCGATTCTTCCACAAACACCTGCTCGCATAGGCTAGACGTATTGCATGGCTCGCAGTTCATCGTACATATTTGCCTATCCGTGTATGCAATGCATATTGGTTGCTGTAGGAAAGAGCCCAAACGTAAAGGCAGTCGCTGCTGTTTCCTCCCGCCTCGCGCGACGATAAGCTTGTCGGAGAAGACCGTGCTCAGGAACCCCCATAGTAGTAGATGCCAATTTCCTCCCTCGACCAAACCCGTTTTGAAGAGTCGCTTCAACATGCTCTTGACATCTGCATTCGCGGTCCTCTGCGCATCCTTCCTCTGCGCGGCGGTTCAGCAACCCCTCGTCACTCCATCCACCCCACAGATCGGCGCTTTGTCCTCTCTCGCCCCTGGCTCCGACTGGGTGCACCTCACCTCCTCCCGTCATCCCGTAAGTACACACTGCTCCTCTTGCTGACTTACCTCGTCCATGTACTGACCGCGCTGAGCAGGATCACAAGGTCCGCATCCAATCCCACCAAGGATGGTGTGATCCCACGGCCCGCTCTTACACGGGCTACATCGATACCGCATATGGCAAGAATCTCTTCTTCTACTTTTTTGAGTCGAGGGACAAGCCGGAGGAAGACCCAGTGGTGATGTGGATCAATGGTGGACCAGGGGCCAGTTCCGCTATGGGGTGAGTCGAGGCTGTGGCTCACACGATGAGGGGTAGGGGCTGATGGGGTTAGGCTGTTCATGGAGCACGGACCTTGTCGAATCAAGGATGATCCGAAGGGTGTGAATGATACCGTGATAAATCCTTACGCTTGGAACGAACATGTACGTCTCTTCGTGTTCTCTTTCATTCTCCGGGTCAAGCTTTCAAGTGTGAGGGATAGGAGCTGACTTGGTGCGGTGTTTAGGCAAACATCTTCTTCCTCGACCAGCCTATCGGAGTGGGGTTCAGCCACGCCGAGAAGGGTCAGACGGTCAGCACGACCGAGCTCGCCGCGATTGACGTGGCCGCTTTCGTGGATATCGTATGTCCCCCACTTAGCCTCATCTATCCGTCTGCATTCATGGAGACGCCGATTGATGTGAGGCTTCACAGTTTTTCGAGACCTTTTCAGAATACAAGGGCCGAGCATTCCACATGACCGGCGAATCATACGGCGGACGCTACCTGCCCCTATTCGCGAGCGCGGTGTATGACCAGAACACCCAGCTGGTCAAGGAGGGGAGGGAACCGATCAATTTGAGGAGCGTGATGATTGGGAATGGCGGGACGAGCTTGTGTACACGAATCTCTCCTGCCATTATCATCAATCCTGATGAGTGCGAATAGTCGCCATGATCGAGTCGATCTATGACTTCGTACGTCCCTGAGGACATCGTTTAGGATGGCCAGCCAGCTGATACTGATTCGCGCAGATGTGCACCGAGAGCATGGACCTTGGTCGGACTATACACTCTATCGCAAACTGCGTCTGGATGGCTGAGATCGTATGTGCGATGACTGTGAACCGAACTGATGAGTAGATCCCCAAGTGTAAGAAGATGATGCAGCGCGATTGCATCGATACCTCTGATTATACGGCGTGCGATATGGCCCTTCAGTACTGCGACGATCCAGTTTGGGGGTATGCGGCGCTCAATGCTGGTGTCAACCGGTGAGTTGAGTCCGGGTGCTCCTCTGTGTCAACCACCTCGCTGATACGTCTGATGTCAGATATAACGTGAATCAGACTTGCACCATGGAGCAATACCACGCATATCTCTGCATGCCCGAAACGTGAGATTTCCCTACCTCTGCACGGCGAGCTCACGGATTTTCCTCCTACCAGAATCAAAGTGTCGCAATATCTGAACCTGCCCGATGTGCAAGCGCTGCTTGGCGTCGACAAACATCAGGGAACATGGGTTGAGACCGGGAGAGACGTGGCGAGATCGTTCAGCGCCGCTCACGATCTCACGCATCAGACTTGGTTCTATGTGGCCAACTTGCTCGAAAGGGGGGTCAAGGTGCTAAACGTGAGTCCGTGCCGGGGTCCTTTATCGCCTACTACCTCTCATCTCCACCTCATCTGCATGATCTCGTCCCCTTAAATCTCTTTCTACTCTTGTATCGCAAAGGCACGACTGAGGCTAATGAGCGAACCCGTAGTACGTCGGCACCCTCGACGCGGCATGCGACCACTTCGGCCAATCCAAATGGATGGCCGCGATGAGTTGGACCGGGCAAGAAGCGTACCTCGCCGCGCCGACCGAGAACTGGATGGTCGACGGGAAGGTCGCGGGGAGTATCAAGGAGTACGAGAACCTCACCGTGAGATTGGTCCTGCATCGCCTCGGCGGAGGGACTGATGGGTGGTTGGTAGCTGTTGAAGGTGTTTGGGGCGGGACATTTGGTGCCGACTGATAGGCCGAAGGAGGCGCTTGAGATGTTCTTGAACTGGATCGAGGGGGCGAAGTGAGCGGAGGAGACTATTTCGAAAGCGAGAGAAACGAGGAAGGAAGGAAGGAAGGATGAAAAGACCGGCCAAACGTGCAAATAACTGGCAATAGATGAACCCAATTGTCTACGTCTGCCGGCAGTCAAGGTGATCTCATATGGATGATCGAGGTGGAAGCGGCGCGGTCCCAATCAATCTACCTAGCTACTCAACCGTCGCGGAGTAACAGCGCGCAAGTCAGGTGAAATGCGTCAGCAGATTGTCAGACATCAGTACTTTCAGCCTCTTCATGAACATCCCGCTATCTTAGTCCGTGTTCTTGTCAGCAGATCTCTGCCTTTCAACTCCGAAACGCTAAAGATGATGGTACATGACCTCCTGGCAATGACCCATACAACCCTCTATTCGAATCTACGTCGTCAACGTTACCGATTCTCCTAAATTGCTCAACTGGGTCGCGTGGTGGTGCGAGTAGATTGCCCAGAAGAGATATATCGCGACGGCGATTTTCAATACCGTCTCTGCGCTATATCAGCTCTTGCCCTGACTGACAATGAAGATCGGACATACTGAGATGCCAAAGATTATCCGCAGTATCATCCCTCTTTGCCAATCTTCTCGAAACCACCCGGTTGATTCGCGATATCCGCCTCGGACTCGAGGCATCATGGTCCAGCTCGTGTTTTCGCGGGGTTGCGAGAGTCCTGGCTTTCCGCTTGTCTCTCGCTATTCGCATGCTTTCTCGGTATCCATCTACACAGCTCTGAATGCAGTCCTCCGATCAGCAGAAGCGAGGTGAATGAGCAAGGACGTACCTCCATCGCGTCCCACCATGTATATCCCCTCACGCCTTCACTCGCAGCGATTCGCCCCATCTCAATCCGGCCATGATGATCGCCGGCGGCTTGTCGTAGGAGGCCGGCATATGACCTCGACGCGGATGCGAAAGCTGGGGAGTCAGGCGATTTCAGAGTATTTGCCCAGTTTGTGCATGGTGAAGAAAGGGGAAGAAGCAGGCCACTGTAGGTATGTGAGACGAGGTCGCGGGTTCCCTCTGCGTCTAAGCCGACGACGGGCTGTGTGAAGTCAGTCTCGGGTTTTCCCCATTATGGCGACTGCTTACCAATCCGGAGGCCATCGCTTCAAGCACGACCTGCCCGAACGTCTGCCGAGTCGAGATCAGCGCGCTCACCGATTTGTAAGGTCGGCTCACTTCAGTGAAACTAGGAAACGCAAAGACGTCGGCACTGGCATAACATCTCGCCAATTCTTCTCCGCTTCGATGTCCCATGAACGTCGCGTCGTATCCCTTGGAATCACAGGTCGACTCGAGCTCGACCCGCGCGGGTCCGTCGCCGACGAACACCAGTTTGGGTCGGGGTGTGGGCAGGTGAGAGTAGGCTTGCAGGAGAAGCTGCAGGTTTTTCTCCCATGATCTAGGTCCAGCTTTAGTAATGATACCGTTGCGGCAGAGCGGGAAGCATTCACATTCGGCCGACGTAGAGCATTACTGCCCTTTCCGGCAGCCCGATCGGTTGCGCACTCGGCGCGGTGCCATCAATCGGCAGCACTAGCGGGGTCGCAGGCGGGGTCAATGGCATGCTGACCTTCCTGCCAGTATGGTGTTCACCCAATGGGAGAGGTTTCGCCTCGTTGGCCAGGTTCTGTCGAGGAGCATCGCCAACGCCCCAAGACGCTCGTGTGGCAAGACATCGCTTAGAAGGACTGAAGTGTAACAAGTCGACGCCACGGGGCCAGAGGCGTACTTGATCCCAGGATTGGCCTCGAAGCATGTTGCGGGTGGAGGGAGAAGGGCATAGGGTGAGGAGAGTTCTGCGAAAGGCGTTTTTAGCGGACGAAGCGAGGTAGCATTCTCCAACGGAAACGCAACATGGTTGACGAGGAAACGTACTTGGAGTACAGCCAGGATTGGAACCTCCATATGATCGGTTCCAACCAGCTCATCCCAAACAGAGTAGCGTAGGTCGCCAGATTCCTATCCCTCATCAGCGATCTGCACAAGCTGTCAAGGACAATGATCCCACGTATGGTAGCTAGCCACCACAGCGCCGGTAATTCCGGCTCCAAGCGCTGGGCCGTCTTCGCCAACCCATTTTCTGCACCTATCAGCCGTCTGGTATTACAGGCAAAGCAAGACTCACTCGCCAGCCCACCCAAGCTCCATCGCCATCAGCGTCTGTGCGCCTAG
>JAABUL010002321.1_pt1 | contig 31942 bp, 31 predicted proteins | sample 5559151 | NCBI WGS metagenome assembly JAABUL01 (sample SAMN10711876, study PRJNA513368) | rock metagenome | isolation source: Antarctica rocks | place: Antarctica: Victoria Land, Pudding Butte sud
CCGGATGCCTCCACATGACCATACAAACTGCCGTTCTCATCGAAACCCTCACTTCACTTGGCGCTGAAGTTACGTGGTCTTCATGCAACATTTTCTCGACGCAAGATCATGCCGCAGCTGCTGTCGCTGCAGTAGGTGTACCGGTCTTTGCGTGGAAGGGTGAAACTGAGGAAGAATACACCTGGTGCTTAGAGCAGCAACTTCTCGCTTTCAAAGATAACAAGCACCTTAATCTCATACTCGACGACGGTGGAGATCTGACTGCGTTGGTGCACAAGAAGTACCCGGATATGCTTAAGGACTGCTATGGGGTTTCGGAAGAGACAACCACCGGTGTTCACCATCTGTACCGAATGCTCAAAGGTAATGGTCTGCTCATACCAGCTGTCAATGTCAACGACTCGGTCACAAAATCGAAATTTGACAATTTGTACGGGTGCCGAGAGTCACTCATCGACGGGATCAAGCGTGCCACCGATGTCATGATTGCGGGGAAAGTCGCCATCGTAGCAGGTTTTGGAGATGTCGGCAAAGGATGTGCACAGGCTCTTCACAGCATGGGTGCTCGTGTCATTGTCACAGAAATTGATCCTATCAACGCACTACAGGCAGCTGTATCCGGCTACCAAGTCACCACGATGGAGGATGCAGCTCCGGAAGGTCAGATCTTCGTTACAACCACCGGATGCCGAGATATCTTGACCGGCAAGCACTTTGAGGTGATGAAGAACGACGCCGTCGTTTGCAGTAAGTATTTGACGAATTGGACAGGACATGAATGCTGATACGTGGTAGACATCGGCCATTTTGATATCGAAATCGACGTTGCCTGGATGAAAGAGAACGCCAAATCTATCACAAACATCAAGCCCCAAGTCGACCGTTATCTCATGAAGAACGGCCGCCACATCATCCTTCTTGCGGAAGGCCGCCTGGTCAATCTTGGCTGTGCGACTGGCCACTCATCTTTCGTCATGTCATGTTCTTTCACCAACCAAGTGCTTGCCCAGATCATGTTGTTCAAGGCTGAAGACGAAGCTTTCGGCAAGCGATATATCGAATTTGGAAAGACTGAAAAGAGAAAGATCGGTGTGTATGTGCTACCGAAGATCTTGGACGAGCAGGTCGCATTATTGCACCTGGATCACGTTAATGCCAAATTGTCGAAGCTATCTAAGGCGCAATCGGAGTACCTCGATCTCCCGATTGAAGGCCCTTTCAAGGATGATATGTAAGTTTCTCGCTATGTGTCACATCAGGATCTCGCCACTAATGCAACTTTAGCTACCGCTACTAGAGCTTCCGTCTTTCCTTTGCATCTACTAACCATTCAACACGAGTTACGATGAGATGATACCCAAAAGCATGTCCTTCAACGGCTTAGATACCCTTGCAGTCATCTCAACATATGACCTGCCGAGGGCTCACATTAGAGGAACAATAGGTTCACACTACATGATTCAACAGAGATAGACACAAGTTTGTTTTATTGCTATCTGACAATGTCACGGGAAAACAGCTTATGGATATGTCCCAATTCCTGCTTAGTATCTAGCTTCAATGCAAATAGTCAGCTACTGTCACATCATCTCAATCATAGACGTAGCGGACAATTACAATGTCTTGCACAGTTCAGGACATAAGTAATGTTCAATTTGTCGACTTGCAGCTTCTTGTGGAGCTGTCCGTATTGCAGAATTCTTGAGTTTGACTCATCATTTGTAGAGTGACATAGGTATAAAAGCAGAAGGGGGTACACTTACAGGTCATCCGGTATAATTGATTGCTGGAAGGTAGGTCGAGCGGTAGATGCAATTGGTCTCGACGGTATTAGCTAGCGTTCTAGGAAATGATACAGAGACCATCGATTACCTGCTGTATAAGTGGATTGGATTGCATCGACATACAATCATGGCTCGTTGACATCCCATCTTCCTCTCATGCTGTCAATGTTGCAAGGCGTCTCTCACCGCCACGCGTCTTCACAACTTTCTTCTAGCCCCCTTCTCGTCCACATTCACAATCTTGCTTTCCATGAGCACATCCACTAGCTCGGCAAAGTGCGCCCCAGGCAGGGGCTGAGCTTGCTCCGCGCCTTCTGGCTTCATGTCACTAGCTTGTGCCTGCTTAGTGTTTGTGGTGTTGGCGGGTGCATCGTCCATGGTTTCGAATAGGAGCTTGGCGTAGGGTTTGCGGGCTTCGTGGTAGGCGGCGATACGAGTGGCTTGGGCTTCGGTGATGGACATGTTTGGAGGGGTTGGGGGGGTCAGTTGTGAGGGAGGGGTATGTGGGGGAGAGGTTTGGGATGGAGGTGTTTGCGCGGTTCGGAGGACCATTGGGTGTTTGTTTGGGAGGGGTGGTGGATTGGAGAGGAGGGGGGGGGTTGTAACTTGATGGCAGACAGATGAGAGCGTGGCTCAGAGTAGGGTATCAAGGGTATCTTGGTGAATGATCAACCCAGGGGTGTTTATTTTCCATGGTCCTCCACTCATGGTATGTCGCGGCCGAATCAAGATGTCGTGACATGCTCCATCACGATCCATACTTTATGACAATATACCCGCTCGTCTAGGAAGCGAGATCAATGAGGGAGGCACTGAGTTGATGTTCTTCAACAATCAAACAGTAACACGAAAAGGGCACGACGAATATAGCCTGAAATCATGGACTCGAATGGGCCGGATATGTCTCCTCTCTCATCTCAGCTCTCCTCCCATGGCTCAAGCGAGTTTGGCGACGATATCAAGGTCGAGGACCACGACCACAGCCCGGAACCTGTACCAGATGATGATACGCACCTTGTGCCCCCAGCGAAGCGCCGTCGTACCGGACAATATTCGCATCAATCCACGCCAGCTCCGCTTCACGAACCAGAGGACTTAGGTGATATCTCCTCGGACACTTCTGGCAGCGTGCCTGGCTCGCCAACCTGCAACAATGGGTTCGGCTTTGCTGAAGACGACCCCTCTGTATCGCCTGAGCAAGTCACTCTGTGCAAATGGAAGGACTGTACGAGAGGCGACTGTAGCGATATGGATACTCTAGTGCAACATATACATGATGATCATATAGGGAAGAATAAGAAGCGGTATGCGTGCGAATGGGAGGGGTGCAATAAGAAGGAGAGTGCAACACCAAATGCTCATGCAAGTGGCTATGCGTTGAAAGCACACATGAGGAGCCATACGAAGGAGAAGCCGTTCTACTGTCGCTTACCAGGTATGTCCAATTGATGGGCAAGGGAGCAAAGCTAACGCACATAGAATGTGATCGCTCTTTCACACGGTCTGATGCCCTCGCAAAGCATATGCGTACGGTTCATGAAACCGAAGCTCTGCGACCTTCAGATCCAGTCCCCAAGAACTACTCCTCAATCCCGCCAAAACCCCAACGACTGAAGCTGATAGTCAATTGCAAACCTCGCGACCAGCCGGAAGGTAATGATGACACCGAGGTTGATGATCAGGCCACCGTCTACAATAGCGACCAAGACATTGATGACCACCCCGCTGCGCCCTTCGAATACCCACCAGAACTGCAATTTACAGAAAAAGAGCTCGCTATGCCCACTAACCAACTCTATCGCCTTCTACGCCGCCAGCATCACTGGGCAGAAGAAGAGAGTGCGGAACTACTAGATGAAGTTCAAGCACTGGAGGCAAAGAGGAGACAGGAATGGACACAGAAGGAGTTGGTGCTGGCTAATGTGATGGAGGCGGAGCTGGCGAACGCTCACGATAAAGGGGAGAATGTGCAGCATCATTTGTTGGACCTACCCCAGCCGATACTGCCGATCGTGGGGAGAGAGCAACCTTGGTATCGAGTCCTTGCGGCGCCAGTGGAGGAGCCGCCGCCAATAGAGGGCGAGGTACCTACGAGAGAGGAGATGCAAGGGGAGAGGCCCCAAGCCCTCCCTAACTGAGAGAGTGTCTAGGTCCCTCTCTAGTGATCTCTTTCCCTGCTTTTCACTTGAGAATGACTGTACGATACTCGCGATAAATGTCTTCGGTATTTGTTTCTTAAGATCACTTATTCCACGCGAGTTTTCTTTTGCTACAGAGCGGGCTCATTCGCTCTACATTCCTATTTCTTGTCACAAGTCTGATGCCAGATATACTCAAAATTGTGGGAAAGCAAAATTCTAACCATCTGAATTGCGTCTCTCGGCTTCCGCCTCAATTACTCTCCATCAACGGATTTACAGTGCTGCTATCCTCTTGACTAACACCTCGATATCGACTAACCCTCTTCTCCAACCACGACTCCGGTTTCCGCCCTCATCACCATTCACACTCACAGCAGCATACTCCTCCATAGTCACCTTCTCAATCGCGGTCATCTCCCCAGTTACCTGATTGTTAGTGCCCACTATCTCCGCCAATGGGACGGTATTTGGGCCCGTGAGTAAGACAATCTCCTTCTTATACCCACCCTTCATCAGTATATTCGCAATGGCCTCAGTCAGTTCTGCGGGAGATGCGTACGCAATGGCACCATCAGCAGGAAGCGAAGTATTGTGATGAAGGACAATGTTCTAGCAAAAGCGGAAACTATTTCGCGTGGACCCTTTCACGGTTTCCCTTCCTACATGTTCTAATTGTCGGACCATCACTATGGAGCAGGCGGTGAAGGCTTATAATGCGCTGGGAAGGGCATCACCTTCAACACTGGCGAAGGCGTCAACGGGACGAGACGAGTCCGCTGTACCGTTTCCAGCTAAACACAACTAATTATCCACACAAAACTTCTAACATTGACAACTTAGACTCTGGATAATTTCTGCTTTTATGAAAGCTGAACCGAAGATGGATGTTGATAAGGGAGGGATACTCTGGTACCACCACCTTGCATCTGGACAGTAACGAGTAGTCTCGCTACCATCCCAACGTGGACCATGGGATGATCGAGCAGACACCCAAGTGCTGAAGAACTTCAGCAACGGAATTGTGAATGTTCGACAGATAAGAGACATTCCAGGAAAAAGCATGGAGAAAGGCTGTACGTACTGACGCAGATAATACAACGGAGATACCCGTCTTCGATAACATCTTCGAAGCGAATCAACGAGCGCTCGCTGTCGCGGTTAATGGGGGAGCAATGGACCAAGAGGAGCCTGAGGAAAAGATGAGACAGCTACAGGGAGGGAAGACAACGATGATTTATGATGATATGAGCGGGTTCTATAGGAACAAGGGGGGTATGGTGTGTACCTTTAGCAAGGGCAAACTGTTAGAGTTGAAGGTGTTGGGGCTTTGTGAGATATCCCGTGATGGTTTGACTCTGAATTTGGCTGATCGCTGCGGTACTCGTTGGCGCGTGGCCCGACGGACCGTACAATGCTGCTCGTGTGTTTACCACGACTGAATATCAACTACGAGGACGGTCCATATTCTCGTGGAAGTATGAGGAGGCGCTCAATGAGACGATGCGTGCTTCCAGAATGAACTATAGGAACAACTTTTAAATGAGCTTAAGGACTTAGCACCATGTGATTGAAGACCCTCTTTGCGCTCTGCGATGTGATGACCGTCCGGTAACAGAATGATTGCATTGATTCTCTGTTTCCAGCGACCCAATGGTCTCGTCAAGTAGCCCCCGAACTTTGCGTCCGGGCTCCTTTGCAATGGGCATTGGAAGGGGTATAGTTCCAACCCGGCGACTCTGGCTGGAGACCTAGTTCTAGCGCCTCAGATTTGAAACACTCTACCTTACTCTGTACGAGTACGTTCATTGGCGCTTTACCTGATTTGTATGCGTACCAGATTTTGCTGCCTGCCGTTATATATAAGTCACAACATGTCCAAACCACTGTTGTCTTCCAGGAGATATCGTTCTTCCAATCATGGCGGATCCTGGCTCCCAGCGTCATGGGAGCTCATTGACCCTGGGATCAGGCTCCAACCGTCCCGCCGACGCGAAGCAGCATTCGCTCAGCTGCTGCCATTGTCGCCAGAGAAAGATAAAATGCGACAAAGTCCAGCCTTGCTCACCTTGCTCACGTTCAGCTCTGCCTTGCGTCTTTCCCGAGCGCGTGAGACATCCCAAGAGGAGGAGTAGCAATACAAAGACGGCGAACGATGAGCTCATGCGGAGGCTGTCGAGGATGGAGGAATTGATTGAGAAGATGAAGGTTGATGGAAAAGACGTTCATTGCGACAAGATCGCAGAAGATCGGGACCCTGCAAGTCCACGTATGCCCGACATCAGGCGAGCATCCACTCAAAAGTCCGACACCTCGAGGTCACAAATAGAGAATTGCGAGGAAGGTGGAGTGAACAACTCGACGCTTTTCACTGGGGGTGCATTCCTCAAGAGCTTAATGAACGAGGTACGTCCGACCTTCACGTGTCTGATTGTCATGAGAAGGAGAGCTGACAACCACTTCTCCACAGGTTGAAGGCCTCAAAGAGACCATGGATGACGTCTCGTACCCACAGGTATATACGCCAGAGTCCGTTCAGTCATCTCCCAAAGGCTGGAACACTCACAACTCGGTCCTATTTGGCTCGAGTCCCATGCCGTGCAAAGAATTACGAGTCCTGCATCCTTCTCCGCAGCAAATGTCTGTACTAGGCACTTTCTACGCCCGAAATTGTGATCCAATGTTCAAAGTGCTCCATATTCCTTGTTTGGAGAAGTTGATCCTCAACGCTTCCACCAATGTTCAAGAGATCCCGCAGGGCAACTACGTCGAGGCCCTGCTCTTTGCTGTGTATTACTGCGCGGTCACATCCCTGACACAGGACGAATGTCTGCAGCATTTTCATGATGGACGGCAAAACCTGCTAGCTCGTTATAGGACTGGCACCGAGACAGCGCTGGCAAATGCAGACATGTTAAACACTACGGAACTAGGAACGCTTCAAGCGTTGGTCATTTTCCTTGTAAGTCTCCATCCATATCTATCAGCTGTCTGCCTCAATTCTAGTACATGCGAATTCCTGCGATCCAAATATCTTTATCAGCCGCCTATTGTCTCTGTATCTATTACCGGTGGAAACTAATGATTTGATCAGGCGAGTGTCCGTACCAATGACGATAGTCAGTTCGTCTGGACCATGACTAGCGTTGCGATGCGCCTAGGACATTCATTTGGGTTGCATCGGGAAGGATCCAAGCCAGGGCTTTCACCGTTTCAAACAGAGCTACGCCGTCGATTATGGTGGCAGATCGTAACTCTGGATATTCGCTGTTGTGAAGACCGAGCATCTGATCCATGCATTTGGCCCGATTCATTCAACACGAAACAACCCCTGAACATCAATGATAGTGACATGGATCCTCAGAGTATGGAACCACTTGTCGAGAGAGAAGGGTTTACCGATATGACCAAGATTCGAGGTTCGCATGTCGTGTGGAACACTGCAATGTGCCTGCTTTGGGACGTCGTGGGTTTTACGGTGCCGGTGAGAGAAGGTGGAAGGAATTTACAACCCACAATCTCCGTCGAAGAGAAGAGGTCGCGGATAAATCAACTCGAGAAGCTTCTCGAAAATCAGATCGTGGTTTACTGCGACCCGAAAGAGCCCTTGCAGTGGGTGACAATAGTAGTGGCTCGATTGGTCATAGCGCGGTTTCACCTAGCTATCTATCATCCGCCTATGTATCATGATAGATCCACCTCTCACCAACATGTGAGCAGGGAGGCTGTGCTGAAGGCCGCCGTTCAAAATCTCGAGTACAGTCACTTACTGGACACAGAACCTGCTGTTGCTAAGTGGCAATGGTGGTTCAATACCCATGTCCAATGGCACGCTCTAGCAGTAGTGTTGGTGGAACTCTGCGTGCAAGACAAGGGCTCGTTGGTGGAGAGAGCATGGAGAATAGTGGATGTCGTCTTTGACGACTGGGCTGCACGCATTGCTGACTCAAAGAATGGAATGCTATGGCGGGCGATTAAGAAGCTTATGAGCAAAGCCCAAGCCAAAAGAAACGAAAGCAAGCAGCAGACGCCCAGCGCAGTGCCCCAACAGCAGCTACCCCTACCACAATTCCAACCTTACAGCCCACTCCAGGATCTGGACCTCGCAAATATACCGTACCATCCCAACTCGGTGCTTGGCTATGCGCAGACCCTCAATCTAGAGCAAGGGCTTCCCGCAGACATATTGTCTTCGTTGAACGTCAATGACACAGATGATACGATCAATTGGGCGGAGTGGGACGAGTTCATGCAAGATTTCGACATGGCAGATGCAGGGGCTATGAATGCTAATGATATACAACAAGACAGCAGCCAGACTTGGTGGTGAATAGCCAGCCAAACGCAGATACTCCACTCCATCATGGACATACTCGATTGTGTTCGAGGCGCAATTTGGGTAGACGAGAGATGTTTCAATGGTGAATACCCAGCTCTGCTCAGTCTGTAGTGCCAAATGGCTTGGTCAAAATACTTCTTCCCTCGCTCCACAGTCTTCAGAACCAGCCCACATACTTGGCCACGTGTGCTAGTGGCGGTGCAAAATGCCAGATCAAGCCTCTAACCAGCTGCTTTGGAGCCTTCCATTCAAATTTGACATCCTTACTTGTCGAAATGACACTGACTCCGGTACCATCAAAGTTTCCGGCCTCCGCAATCTCAATCATGCCCGCTGCCAAATCTAGGTAACTAACGAAGGCCACAGCCCCTTGGCGATCCAAACTCAGAGCGTGACCCTTTTGCTCGTCCTCGACCAATCCTCCGGGTTGAATGAAAGTCACCCTTAGCCACGACTGGTGCAACCTCAAATACTCTTCCGCTCGCGCAACGTCGGTGTAGGCGTTCGACATCGCTCTCCAGAGGAGCCAATGCATGACTGCCGGTTCGTGGGAGTACATGCGTGGATTCATCGAAGCCGAGCTCAGAAAGAGGACTTTCGGGACTTTCTTCGCGCCGTTGTTGCAGCCAAGAAGGCACAGTGCTGCGACAATTGCGTGGGCCGAGTCCTGCACGATGCGTAGGCCTGGGGTGTTCTCGTTCTCGCCGATGACGGAGAAGATGGTGTCGACACCCGAAATGCATGATGCTTGCAGGGGAATGTTGTTGAGAGCACCTTCAAAAATTTGAACGGATTTAGTCTCGTCGAGGTGAGGAAATTGGGTGAGCAACTTTGACTTGGAGCGCACGTATGCATGAACCACGTTTTTCGGGTCCTTGAGGAGGAGGGTGAGCAATGAACTTCCAGTCTTTCCGGTCGCTCCTATGATGGCGTAGGTAGGCATTGTGTAAACAAGGGAAGGAGTGTGACTAGTAGGATGGAGAGCGAAGTAAGGCAAAGATGGATATCGGTCGATGTTAAACGGGCTAAAGTACTCGTCGTGTCAAGGTATCCGGAATGTTGTGTTGCAGGGAGTGGAAAGATGATGATAGACACATCATCGTCATTAGATTGTTTTCGCTCGGCGGAATTTGTTATCCATAGAACTACCGACAATCCCTAGACAACATGCAACAGCGTACTCGTATCCCGCGGAATTTGATTTACAGACGCCCGAGGACCGATAACAATATTTCCGCACTGTGATGGCTCCCCAATCGTCTCAATGGCTCTAGCGTCAGTATGGGGTGTGCTGACAGAAGTAGGAAGCTATTGGCAATCTGTGCTCCTCCCAGTCAATCCATATCTGCTCAGTGCATCCACTCAACTAACGTAAATATATCTGCAGAAAGCTACCAATTGGTATCACCGCAAACCACCTCTTCCGACTTTGCTTCAGTCCCTCTCGACTGCGACAACTTTCGAAGAATGGACCTCAACCGCCGAAGCTCTCGACGAGCTCCTCCACCTCGATCTATGGCGCCAGAATGCCTCATCAAAATACTACGATTACCGCTTGATGAACGAGCGTCGGCTAGCCATCATCAATGGGCGTGAAGAGGAGGATGTGCTCGGGCTTGTCAATCTACTGCGATCGGGCCTCGTGCGCAATCTGGGTAACATAACGACGCCGAAGCTGTTCAACCGGGCCTATGCGGGGACCAAGCTGTTGATCGAGGAATACATCACACAAGTAGCGCTGGCAGTGGAAGATGTGACTGCTCTGCCCACGCACCAGAGCTATGAAAGCGGATGGACGAGCCAGGCCAAGTTGGATTTGTTGCATGACACTCGGCAGGCATTTGGACGGACAACGTTGGTCCTGCAAGGAGGTGCTATGTTTGGGCTTTGCCATCTGGGAGTCGTGAAAGCCTTGCATCTGAGGGGACTCCTGCCCAGGATCATTACAGGCACGGCAACAGGAGCACTGATCGCGGCGTTGGTTGGCATTCATACGGAGGATGAATTGCTGGATTTCTTGAATGGGGATGGAATCGATCTGACTGCTTTCGCCAATCACAATCATGATGCAGACGGTGTTGAAGAGACACATGGATTGATATTAAGCCAAGAGCAGACGGGAAAGGCTCAGACTTGTCTACGTCGACTTAGGAGATTCGTTCAAGAGGGTCACTTCCTCGATGTGAACGTCCTCGAAGAATGCGTCCGTGCCAATGTAGGCGAACTCACTTTCGAAGAAGCCTATGCACGCACCAAACGGGTTCTCAACATCACCGTCGCCACATCTGGCCGCGGCGGTGTTCCGAATCTCCTCAACTACCTCACAGCGCCCAACGTCCTCATCTGGTCTGCTGCCATCGCCTCCAATGCAGACACGACCCGCTTCTACACCCCACACCCACTCCTCTGCAAAGACGAAACCGGCCGCATAATCCCCTGGCTCGTCTCGCCCTCCTCTGAAAACGGCATCACATTTCAATCGTGGAAAACAACCACCTACACACCCAACGAGCGCGACTCACCACTCAGCCGCATCGCCGAACTCTTCAACGTGAACCACTTCATCGTCAGCCAAGCACGTCCCTACATCGCGCCCTTCCTCCGCAGCGACCTCCAACATCCCAACAACCCCCGCCAGGCGCGCCGAACAGGCGTCATCGCGCCCCTCCTCCGCCTCACAACGCTCGAAATCCACCACCGCCTCTCCCAACTCGACTCCCTCGGTCTCCTCCCAACCAACATCCGCCGCCTGCTCATTGACGAAACCGTGCCGGGTGCCAGCGTAACCCTCGTGCCCGATCTGGCCGCGAGCGACTTTCTAAAACTGCTCGAGACGCCTACGAAGGAGAGTTTGGGGTATTGGATCTTGCACGGCGAACGTAGCGTTTGGCCCGCCGTGGCTGCATTGAAGGTCAGGTGTGCGGTGGAAGTCGAACTGGATCGATGCTATCAGCTCGTCCGGAGGCGGAAGCCCATGGACGCGAGTGCGAGAAGCCCTGTCAGACGCAGAAGTGGTGATTTTGGTAGCGGGGGTGGTAGTGGGAGAAGGAGGATCAGGGCGCAGAGTGTGGGACAAACATGAAAAAATTCCGCGGGCGAACAGAGATGCCTCAGTCAACCAAATTGCACGATAAATGCTACACTTGCTGGCCATCCGATCGTCTGTGACAGCTACCTCAAAACACCAACCACTGGTCTAAACAAGACATCCTAAAGTCAGCCACCTACATCCACCCATCAAACATCAAGCCAATCAACAATACAGACAAATTCCATCGACAAACCATATCCATCAGCCAACCCCTACCTGTACACAGAAAAAGCTTTCGATATTACTAGTTGGTCTGGACCGAATTCGAAACCAAGATCAAAACGATTCATTTCATCGAGGCGGGACTTTTCCGGACATGAATTCCTATATTGATCCTTGTTATTATATCGAGCGAATGGGACGATCAAAGTGGTTGTGCAGCTGGAGATTCGCAATTTGAAGTGAAATGGAATGGGGTGGGATGGGATGGAATGAAATGGGATGCGCTCGTTGATGGAGGGTGGGCTTTCGTTATTAGACAGGTTCATCTTTGTTATTCTGATACGAGTTCCATATGTTCTTATGGAGTAGGCGATGAGGGCGTTTCTTTCGATAGTGGAATGTGGGATTCGGATGATTTGGTGTGTATTGCATGCATCACAGCTATCTCTCAACTAATCGCCTAATCATTTCCTCCAAACCCCCCCTCAAACCTCCCTCTCACCCCAACTCCTCACCATCCCCTCCAACCCAGCCTCATACTCCCTCAACACCACCCTCCCCCCCTCCACAACCGTATTCCCCTGCACAAAAACCTTCCTCGGCGTCCTCCTCCTCAGCACCATCCCCCTAACCTCCTCCCTCCAAAACTTCCCCTCAACCCTCGTCATCCGCTCATACAGCGCCCTCCCCGCCTCCACATCAGCCGTAGCTTTATAAACATGCAACTCCCTTAAAAAAGCCTCTATAGCCGGCCGTCCATGGCTCAGAATCTTCCCCCGATCCAATTTGACTGTCAACTCATCATCTTCGTGTTCGAGAACGCAGAATCCGTCTTTGGCGTTCAGGAAGGTTTTTAGAATGGCGAAGCGCGCTTGCATGTGTATCTGGCCCCACTTGTCGCTCGTCGGATCCCAGCTTTCGAGGGCGAGAATACCGGCACGCGCCATGGATAGGTAGGAGGTGTAGAGGATGTCGCCCGCTTTGCCGTCCATATCGACGCTGCCGTCGCCGTGGCCGAAGGCTTGGAGGATGGAGAATTCGCAGGAGAGGGCCATGGCGACGCATTCGGCGCGGCATTCCTCGTAGGAGCTGGCTGTGGGACCGAAGAGGGAGGAGTAGGTTTCGTTGGGTTTGTAGTAGGTTGTGATTGGTTTTGAGGTTAGGGGGTTGATGGGAGGGGAGGTTTTGTCGAAGTTGTAGATTCCTGGGGAGGTTTCTTGGAGGAGTTTGCCGGTGCCGTGGCCGAGGAGTTCGTGGATGCCGACTTGGACTTCGAATGCGGCGTCTCTGTATTCTTGGTAGATGAATAGGTCTTCTGGGCGGATGAACGGGATGGGCTCGTCGGGCGCTTTGGCTCCGAGGACGTTACCTAAAGAGACGTTCTTGAAGCCGCATTTTTGTCTTATGTCATCGTAGTTCGGTATGTTAATTCCTATTTTGGAGCGAAGAGTTAGTGTGTCTGTATCTAAATACGAACAGAGCCATGGGAAAAGATAGGAAAGGGACTTGTTGCGAGATAATTGCTATGCTGTCAAGACATGAATCACGTCCCAACAACGGACTCAGAATTCGAACAGAATAATACTGAATAGGGCGTACCGGCTGGGATTCCGCCGCTGGCAAAGGAGAGTACTTCGAGAGACGTGAAGTCCGGGGGCGTGAATGTGTCCTTTTCGAAATCCGAGGACCAAGGCAATTTGGGGATCATGGATGGCGCGGCATCGACGAGCTTTTTGAAGGCGAGAGTGCGTTCTTTATTGACCTAAATTTGCTTGGAGTCAGCGAGGTCCAATAGCATCGAGAAGGGGAGTCAGCAATTCCAACTTCATGTGAAATGTAGGGCACTCCGAGCAAACACCGATATAGTGAAACCACATACTATAGCAGCAAAGCCCTCCCACTCTCCTCGAACGCCCGCCGGATCTCGATAAGTCTCGATGAATCCAATATTACTCTCTACCACTGGTCCCAAATCCTTCACCCACAATTTCTGGCTCTCCTTGAAGGCCACCAATGAGCCCGTACCAAAGCTCCTAGCATAAGCATCCGTCATTTGCCTCTGCGTCTCATTAGCAGCATGCTGTCCAGCTTTCTTGATATGCAAAGCTATTTTCGCCATTTCCTCCTGATGGTCGCCGAAGACAAGCGAGAGTTTGTGGCCATTCCCAAGGATCCACGAGGTTTCTGAACCAACATCAAGCTCTGATGCAGGTGGATTGGAAAGCGCGGAGGCGATGAGGACTTCGTAGTCGCCTCCCTCTGTTTTGCGGAGACGAGTATTTTCGGGCAAGAGCTTCTTCTTGCCTAGGATTTCGCCGATGTCTTCAATTTCTTCCTGCGTGATATCCGGTGAATCGGGATAGTAGTTTGACATATGCCCATTGCCTGGAAATCCAAAATGCATCAGGGCAAGTTTCGTTTCATCAGCGTAGATGCTGCTTTTACACCTTTCATAATACTTTCTAGCTTCAGAAGATACCGAAGCTAGCTTTTCGAGCATTTGCGGCGAACATCGTGGTACGAATTTGGCGTCACCGAAGCCTTTGTAATTTCCTAGATTGCCTAGGAATTGGGTGGCGTACTCGAGAAACAGCTGCACTTCTGCATGATCGACACCTGCTTCCTTAGACAGATGGGACCAGTCGCCATTGCAGTACTTGTATAAGGAGACAATCAGGTTGTAGATGGACTCTGATTCTGGGGATACTTGACGAAGGATAATACGGGTACCGAAGAATGCTGCTCTGCTGCAGGTTAGGTACCAGAACAAACGGCTGACAGAATCTCGTCCATGTATATAAGCCTGATGATCTAGAAGAAGCTCTTGCTGGAACCTTAATGCTTTCGTATTTCTTTTGCAAAGAGAGCGCGCATCATAGAAAAGTTATAGATAATTTATGAACAGATATTCGGAAAACAAACATGGCGTCCATGTGATAGCTTGACCCCTACTGAGATTACAGTAGAACTTATAGCTCCTTTCGCATGAGCATGGTAGCAGATTTACCAAGCCGCTCTTGATGTGTCGCTGCCATACTCGTGAGGGTTGAGTTATAAGAGGCACCCATTTTTCGATGACTACGATGTCCATAGAAAAGTATATACATTCACTTACTTGGAGATATGATGAGCATACAACTTTTCCTTCTCCGTCAGCACCTCGAAATGCGGCTTGATGGTCAAGGGCACCACTGTGGGAGGCGAATCCGCCAGATAGTGGGATACATCCATGGATACTAAACCTTTGTAACGCGTTGATCGCCTTTTAACCAGTCGCTGCCGGCGAATTGAGATGCGTGGTGTTAAAGTCGATTCATGGGTGGAAAAGCAATGAATGCACAACCGAATTGTCGCGGTTGCAATTGCCTAATTGGGCCATCCAGTTTCCTCTTATTGCAAGATAGTTTGCCTCAACGCAGATTTTTGTCACTTGAAATTCTATAGTACAAGATTCGCAAGATCCAGCGCTTCCCAACAATCTTGATCAGTTCATGCCTTGATGCTGTGTCTCCAGATCCTCATATGCAACCCTCTCCCTCCCATAATTGCATGGAGCGCTAGCGAGCGCGTTACGTTAGTCACTGATAGATTGACGTCTTCTGGTGACGGTGACTTTCAGGTCAATACACTTTCTTCTTTTCATCCACGCTGAATGATCCGGGGCCCATGTTCACAAGGAGAAGGAGGCCGCCACTAGATTTTGTCAATATTTGTGAAGTCCCAGGAGAGCGCAAAGACTTACACAATGGAGAGGATTTGGAAGAAATCGTACTTGGCGAAATCCTTATGCGGGTGATGTTCGTGCAGCTACAGCACCGCAGTTAGTCAACACCTCCGCACAGCATCATGTACAATTTTCTTACCGTCCAGAAGTTGTTCACCACCAAGTTGAACACACTCAGAATCACCACGAGAAGTATCGCACTCCATTTGGCCTTGAATCCAACCACAACCATTACACAAGCCACCAGCCCGAAAAGGCTGACGAAGATCCTCGCAACACCCCAATTACCACTCCAAATGAACCCCACGAATAGCAGGATCAGCAGAATTCTGCCCGCCAGCTGGATATACTTTTTGCGATCCTTCTCATTTGGCAATGGCAGTCCTGCCGGCGCGAACTTCTTGCGCACCCAGCTGTCCGAAAGCACCATGAGGAGGCCGCCCATAACGCTAAGATTGCGTAAGAAAAAGTTGAGGTCGAATATCAGGCCGTAGCCGAGGGCTTGAGTAATGACAACCCCGATAAGACCAAAGACGGCATATTCGGGATATTTGCGAGCTATGACGAGAATCGAGCAGGAAAGCATGGCGATTACGTTGACGGCGAGAAACAGGTGCGTCAGACCCCACGGTACTGCGGGGATCATGTTAGCTTTTGATGGTAGCAAAAGGAGTGTGGCGATATAGAAGTTGCGTACTATGTCTATAGTCTTTAAGGTAGAGGAGCTGGTCGTTCCATTGGGTGATAATCCGCAGTGCATCCTCGATGAATGTGCATACTATCAGGAAGCGTCCTGCAGCGGGTATGTATCTGCCCCATCCAGATTCACTTGTTAGCAGTCTGTCCCAACCTTGACAACATGGACTGGTCCAAACATTGAGAGGTGACATCGACACTGACGGAGATACGGCCAACTCACGGTTTTATGGGATCGGCCGTCGTATCCAACCACTCCTCGATCTTATTCGTCTGCTCCCTTAATTGCTCGAGCGGGCTGGGATCATTTGTCGCATCTGCCCTGCCGGGACCGCCAAAGCGGTCCTGCGAACCCAGATTGTAGCCCGCCGTGCCCCGTATCTGCGACATTGTCGCTGCTCATGCAAAGAACGGAAGTGTGGTCTCGGCAGTGAGCTAGGCACTTAGCAATGGCTCGGTGGTAGTGTATGTGCAAGATGGATGTCTGTAGAGCGAGATGCTCATGAGTAAGAAGAGGTGCAGCAAAAAGACACGCTTTCAGATGCAGTCGGTTTGCGGATCAAGCCTCGGAAGCAACCGGCATCCGTGGCGTGCCAAGGCTTTGTACATCAGGAACAGATTCAGGGGATAAGTCATATGTAAAATTTATGATAACAATAGAGAACGGAAGATCATGATCTGCGACATGGGTATAGGTGTTGCTGATATATCTCCGAATGATTCTAGCGTACAGCCCAGGGCACAACGGTCCGTTATATAAGGACGGCATGAAAGGGACCAATACTAGGGGAAAGATCCTCCTCTTCCTTCCTTAACCTGTTTCATTGGGGTTGTAGCACCAACAACCACGCCACCTTGGACAGCTTTGAGTGGCTTTGGGCACAAGGGAGAAGAATTTTCTTCGTAGAACCTTGTGAGCTGGATTTTTGTACAAGAAAGGTAAGATGCTAGTGATATTCTTCACCTCATCGTAGCGATTAGTAAAAGTACACCTGCAACTGCGCCTGATGATCGACGACGTTCCTGATGTGTGGCATAGCCGAGCCCATGCAAGTTTCTTGCGCCGTTGGTTTGATGCCACGCGCCCCATATGCTCGCTTGTTTTCAAGTATGCTGACCCACAGAGCTCAAAATGAGTAGGTGCCTCCCAATTGTTCGAACAGGTGTATCTGAAGATTTCAAAGAGATGAGGCAGTACACAGCTGAGCTTGATTAGCATGGCTACACCCAACCATAGGGCACTCACTGAAAACTTTCGGCCTGCCCAGCTAGTAGTCGTCCCCATGCTGGTTCTCGACCTTAGTCTCTTTCTTGCTACGTATCATTCGCTCAGCCCTCGGGGTGGCTTCCTGCTTAGCACGCTTCGCATCCGCCTTCTCCATGTCAGAAGTGTCCCAATCGCCAACCCAGTCCGAATCCATTGGATGACCGGTCAGAGCGTAAGGCCAAGCTGGGTCGTAGTCGGGATGATCTTGGATGTTCTCGCGAGTCCAAACATCATGATCAATAGTCTTGAACGTCTCCTTCATGGTGACTCCATCGTCTTTGAAGCCTAGATGCTTGGGACTGGGGCGATAAATACAGTGAACACTCATCCCTGGGACCCAATTCCTTTCATAGTCCGGATCGTCGTAGTCCGGCTTGCCGTTTGGTAGAAGCTTACCTCTGAAGTATTTGGAGACACCTTGGTCGTTGATATCCTCTTTGTCAAAAATTCCACCTTCGAAGTCCAGGTGAGGAAATTTAGTTCTCGGGTCTTCCGGTCTTCCTACGTCTGTAGCGCTGGAACTATCTTTGTCCTCGATTCGACGATTGGCTGGGGGCATTGTCTCGGTGGCGGTAGGAGAAGACTCTGTGTCGTCCGCCTCTGAGGATGTTTGCACATTCATAGATGAGAGATTATTATTAGCAGCAGAGTTGTTCGTGATCGCAGAAAGTGAAACTCTTTCGGTGCCTAAAGGGTTCTTTGAAGTTCTGGAAGCATTCGGTCTATTGCCGTTGACGGCAGAAGTCATTGTGGTCGATCTCTTCTTGCCTTTTGCCTTGGAGACTGTCTTCCAAGTGTGGTCACTGTCCATCTCACCGATCAATCTTATCTGCTCCTCTTCAGACGGTACATCTTCTCCCCAGGTCGCCTGATCTGTACTCGCCCTTCCATTGACTTTCCCATCTGTCGACATACCATTCCTAACACCGTGTGCTGGCTCATCCTCTGATGTACTAGGCGCCCCACCGTTCATCGGGGGCGCATCACCTAAAAAAGACTTGTCGTCATCAAAGGTATCAAGGAGTGAACCGTCATGTGATTTGGGAGGTGCAGCAGCACTACCGACTGTAGCATCACCCGCAGAACTCGTCGGCTTATTCCAAGCAGACGTTGATGGAGCATTTGAACCGCCCAGCCCATTCCTTGCAGGTCTACCCTCGGCCTCTCTTGCAGTACGAAGCTGATTCTCAAGTAAGATGCGTCTCTCCTTCTCTGCCTGTCCAAGTATAGCTTTTCTTTCTTCATTCTTTTGACGATTCTGCCTCTGCTTCTTGGTCTCCGGCTCTGGCTTTGGCTTTTGTGCCTTGGGCTGCCGAGCTGGTTGCTGGTTGGTAGACTCCGTCAAGCGAAGAACTGAAGGCCCTTTTGCAGGCGTTTCAAGCATATCTGTCACGTCTGCTCCGGATGGTGTTGTAGCCCGAGACGCACCGAATTCTGGGGATACAGGAAGTGACAGGTCATCATCCGCATCAGCTCCTGTAGTAGACGAAGCCGTGGACGCTTCCTGAGTATTGAGGGTCACATTAGGCTTGATGACAGTATCATTGGTTGCTTCAGGTGGCATTTCTGTGCTTTTGTTTTGTCTCTTGGTCTTCTTGGTTTCCTTGATCGCGGAATCCGGTTTCTTTAGAGGGTTCCCTGTTTTCAAGCCTGAAAGCTGCAACGCAAATTCTTTGTTGCTCATCGCCTCATCTTCCCCATCATCCGCACCGACCTCGACATCTGGCACATTGGCCACAGTCACGGCCGAGCTTTGAGAAAGCTTGCTTGGCTGCTGCTTCCCTCCTTCACGCTTCTTAGCTTTCTCTATGGAGCTAGCCTTGGCAGAACTTGAAGATGCTTCTGCAAGATCACTAGCAGCTTGATCGGAAGGGCCAGAAGCCTTGCCTTTACCCTTTCTTTTCCGCGTGCTTTTGCTGTCGTTTGTCGAAGCCGAGCCACGTCGCCGACTCTGATCGCCTAGTATAGAAGAGATTTGGCCTATTCCTTTTTTTGATTTGCCGGATTGGCTATAATAGTATGCTGCTCCTGCCCCAACGATGCCAACAATGGCCCAGCTTTTCCAAGGATCCATTCAATTATCTTCCGATGAGTACTACTTGGAATGGATGCGAGAGTCCGCAAAGGAGAGCTTGTGGACAACCAGTAGAGTAGAGGTCGGTTCGACTCCACGTCTGGGGATGAGTTGAGTGAGTAGGCCGGCTTTGTTAAGACAATTGAGCGGACTGAGGCTTCAGACTCGAAGCCGCTGGATCTTGAGGGAGGGAAGAAGGTTAGACGAGAAGGTGATGAAGTTCCTTTGACAGAGTCCCCGAAGAGAAGGGTCTGGATGGCTTGAGGATGACGCAAGGGATTCGCCCCAAGCTATCAAATCTGATATGAAGCTTGTCGCCGCTAAGTCTTATCAACAAGGCTTTATGCAGGCATGTGTGTTACGAAGTAGGATCCATCCATCAGACCAAGTGTGGTTGAGGATTGTAATTGTTGACGCCAACTGGTAGGGGGCACTGGGGGCTGCCGAGCTTCACAATCCTGTATCGCTACTCGTGATAGGCTCGCCGTTGGTGAACCGGTGCAATTAACAGGTTGTGAAGGATGTCAAGACACGGGAAAGACTGGAACATCAAGAATGAGAGCATCTAACCCAGTGCGAGGAACGTGGTCAACGGGATAGTCTTCTGTAACAGGGGCGGAACGAGCCTCGTCGCTTTGCGGGGAATTGTTTGCCAAGATTCGGATTCCACGGAGAGCCCTGCATGAACTCTTTGATTCCAGCTCAATCCGCTTGACATAATTACCTTTGGCCGTATATGCAATCATAATTATAAATACGATTCACCGAATCTGTTTGTAGTGTACTGTGTCAGCTGGATTAAGATAAAACGGCAATACCCATCCGCGCATGTGTGTGTGGGCTGTGGCGACCAAGACCACTAACAGAGTCACATTATATTCTCCGCAAAGCTGTATCATGCACAAATGCACCACTGTACTCGATGTATTGACTAGAATGTAGCTAATTACTGGGGTGAATACATCTATAAACACTCGGGTCTACTCGATAAATAATGATCCTAGAGCAACTGTCCCTCTTCCTTTATGTCCCAATTCCAACTCAGTGACTTCTCAGAACCCGTTGAGAGGCTGGCTATTAGAGCGAGAGGACCAGGGCCCTTTGGCGTGCTGTGCATAAGTACTACGAACAACTGCTTTTGCGCTGACTCCTTGCGCCGGACCTGTGGCTGAACGCTATATAAGGGGTATGATGATGAGTTATAACAATTTCGCCGACTTGTTCATGGGAAAGCCTTCTTGTATCTGCCTCGGGGTCTTCCTGGCTTCCTTACAAGGCGTATGGGTTCATCGATCGAATGGTAAGGCAGGGCGGGCTCTTGGTGAGGTCTGTCTTGAGGATCACAGGGACCCTCGTCATCTCTGTAACATCTTGAATATATTCTCCGCCTTCTTCCCGGAGCTTGAACAGACCAAGGTATTTCTCCTTATTGGTCAACTTCGCCTCGGGAGCGTCACCAGCGCTGGACGCAAGCTTAGGGTCTGATTGAGTACGCAGAGGAGTATCGGCGGCTGAGCCGTTGTCTGTTGGTGACGGAGGCATGCTCTGAGTAGGCCGATCGTGCTGAGTACCTAGAGATACGCCTGCAGTCGACCCCGTGATCTCGGATATGTTGTCGTCATCGTCGAAAAGAGCATCAACGTCGTCCGTCGACATGGTGCCAGATTCTGTCTGTCTTCGCTGCAAATCTTCAACCTCTCGGGCTTGTTGCTTGTTGGGGTCAACATTACGAGGAGCGGTGCTGCCATTGCGCCGTGAGCCAGCACCGGCATGCGGGCGCTCATCCTCGGGTATAAATGCGGACGAAGGCACTCCTTTCTCCCAGTAAAGCTCAAGAACGCGCTGGTCCTTGCGGAATTCGGCTTTCTTCAACGGAAGCTGATCACAATGAACACGCTTCTCGAAGCCGTACTCAGGTATGAGGACGTCGAAAGCAGAGTCATACACACAAATGACTATGCCCTCACTGATGAAATCACTGCCAAGCTCCATGCGCTTCTTGTCCATAACCCGGCAAGATTCAATATGAACGCTCTGCTCCTGGGCGCTCTGTGCTGAATCCTTCTTGGTGTTGCATGCTTCCGCTATTTTTGCAAGACTGTCTGCATCCTCATTGAATTCAACGACGCCATTGGACAATGCAGTCTCGAGCTGCCGATGAACTACGATGTCGGCGTATCGACGTGTAGGGTTTGTAAAGTGGGTATACAACGGTAGGTTAAGAGCGTAGTGAGGGACCTGATCGGCTCGCACTTTTGAAAGAACAAAGTACTTGGCTCGCTGCATAGCCTTCATAAGTAGAGTTTCCATACCCTGTATTTTCATGAGTAATGTCCTAAATTAGGCGTGGCAGGATAAGTCCATACCTTACGTAGCTCCGCATCTTTTACGTTGAATAAGCTATTGTGCAATGCTCCACTGCTCGAAGTGTCGATATTATAGCCTAGTCGAGTCATCCTATCGGCAAGTGTAGCCAATCTCCTGGCGTTAGGGGGTGCCTGACGACGAAGGAAGGCCTTTTCAGGAAGAGCTGCGGCAATTCGCTGGGCAACGAAAGTATTTGCCTTGTGACTGAGCTCTTCAATAATCTCATGAGCCGGTGTCGAGTCGAAGATGTTGTGCTCCACAGGGACGTTCTCATCATCAAGCTGGTGAAGGAGCCGCAGGGGAGCCACGTCTCCTGAGCGAGACCCATAGCGTGCTTCGCGGAATTTCTGTGCGATTTTCTGCTTCATGTCAGTCACAGGCTTTTTGATGAGACACAAACCAAACGCACCTTCAAAGTATGGATATCCTTTGCGGTGGCTCCTTCAAGCTGAACCTCTCCGTCTCCCTTCACGACTGCGTCGACTTCGTCGTAAGTCAATTTGCCGGCACTCTTAATCATAGCCTTCCCAATCCAGACGTCATCATCGTACACACGACCGGTTTCGATATCGACCTTGAAAACAACGCTGACTGTGAACCTGTCTTGTCCAGGACCAAGCGAGCAGATATCCGATGCTAGCCGTGGTGGAAGCATGTTAACTTCCCGATTCATCAGGTATACAGCTGTCCCACGCTTCTTTGCTTCGCGGTCGACTAGAGAATTGTGCTTGATGAAGTAAGCTGCATCTGCAACATGGATACCAAGTTCGACAGCACCATCACCGAGCTCTTTAACGTGTATTGCATCATCGAGCTCCTGCGTTCCATTAGGATCAAGTGTGAATGTGGTCTCTGTACGGAAATCTCGTCGTGACGCTAATGCATCCTCCGCCTCGTTGGCTACCGACCATTCATCAAAGCCAATATTCTTCAATACAGCATCAGAAAAGTCGTCAGGTCCAAAGTTGTTGTCCCTTAGCAACGCATCGGTCTCAACTTTCAAGTCACCCATCTTACCAAGCATCTCGACTAATGTACCAAACGGATGCAGAGAGGTTATGGGCCATCTCTTGATGCAGGCAACGAAAATACAGCTTGCGTAATCCTGATGCTTCTCAACAAAGTCGCGCGGGGCCTGCTCTGTTGGGATGGCAATCAGCGGCACACGCTTGTCGGTAGGCTTGAACCAAACAATCTTTGGCTTGTCTGGCTGTCGGTCCTGTTGGTGACGACCAGAGCCACCATCGCGATGTTGGCGCTCAGCTTCCTGTTTCTCTTTCGTGGCCTGACTGCTGGGACGCAGAAGTCCAAGAGTGCTGCGAACTATTAGCGTGGATACGCGATGCTTATGCAAGTTGATGCAACTCACCCTGAGAACATCTGTCCAGCTACACGCTCAATCACAGCGACAACATGACCCGCGTACAGAGGCTTCTGTTCGTCATTCACTTCTTCTTCCTCCATCAGTAAAAGACTCTGGCCCTCGACTTCTACATCATCGTTCTTCTTTTGCGTTGGACGCTGTCTCAAGCTGCCTCTCCTTCTAAGGCCACCTTCATTACCACCGGAGGGCGCGCTGTCGCCGTTAGCGGCCGAATCGCTCCTCGGACGTCCTTCAGGAGCATTGCTGCTACTTCCACTTCTAGCATCTGATATATCCTTACGTTTCTTCTTCTCTTCTTTCTCGCGCTTCTGTCCCCACACTTCATCCACATCAAGAAGTTCGATAGCAACAAGGTCACCTTCCAAAGCACGATTTCTGTCTTTGCTACCACAGATAAAAATGTCCGCGTCCAAATCACTCGCTGTAACGTACGCATCGCTACGATTCTTCTTGTTCACTCGAAGTATACCAGCTACGAGCTGGTCGTTGGACAATAACGCTGGAAGATTCGCTTGAGGAAGATAAGGAGTAAACAAAGTCTTACGTGCCTGCTGCTGTGCGGACAGTTGAGGCTGTGTAGGCTGGGCGCCCTGCATAGGAAATTGTTGGCCACCCATTTGGGCAACTTGTAATGCTTGTAGCTGTTGCATTTGCAGGGGGTTAAGCTGCTGGCCTGCAAATATCTGGGGTTGCTGGATCATGACCTGGCCTTGGGGCAACTGCACGAGCTGTGGCTGATTCGGGAATTGAAATTGTCCTACGGAGCCAATCGATTGATTCATAGAGCCTCTGACTTTATGTCCGGGTTGGAAGGAGTTGGCGTTGGGGTTCTGGTTCTGTCCAAAGTTGCCCATCGGTGGCTGCTGTTCCTGAATATGCGATTGGTTGCTTCCCTGTGATCTCCAATTGCTATCGAAATTTCTTGACGACGTCCGCCCATGGCCACCATTCTGGCTGCCACGTCGTTGGAAGTCTGATTGCTGTGGTGCAGGAATGGCCCCCGCGTCGTTGGTCGCCATTGGAGGTGGGAACTGGAAATTACTGGCACCACGCCCTTGCGGGGCACCTCGGCCACTTCCCATGGCCATGCTCTGGCTTCTTCCGTGTCCTGCTCCACGATTGCCTGCACGTACACTTAGGCCCGATGGATTCGGTGGAACATGTTGGGCCTCATTGCCCTGCTCGTCGATGGTTGATGGACTGACAGCTCGATTTGTAGTTGTAGGTGAAGCACCGGAGGCCCCGGGAATGGGAAATTGGAACCCAGAAGTTGTCCTCTTTTGTTGGGCAAGTTCTGCAGCCTTCTTTGCCTCCGGCAGAGCCAGGGAGTGACGACGCTGATGGCCTGCACCTGGTGGTCCCCCACCTCGTCCGCCGCGCTGAGATAGATTGTCACGGCCTTGGTTAACAGTACCCGGCTGACCAAAATCACCGAAGCCAGACACGGAAGCACCTGATGAAGGAGCTGGAGGTGGACCCATGCTCATGTTGGGTAGTGCCGACTGATTGCGGCGGTGTGATGCAGGCTGCGTGGGAGCGTTTACCGGAACGCCCAACTGCTGCTGCTGGCCCTGCTGAGGGAATTGAAATGCGTTTGCGTGAGGTGACATGCCTGACATTGGCATCTGTGGTTGTAGCCCCTGTTGTTGGGATGGAAAGTTTACACTGGGTAATTGTTGTTGCTGGGGAATCATGCCCATGTTGACGTATTGTTGATGCATCCCAGCGATCTGCTGCTGCTGCTGCTGAAGATGCTCGATCTGTTGTTGCAAAGCAAGTTGTTCCACTGCACGAAAAGCCACGTCAGTGAAGTCCAGGTACATTGTAGCGGACATCGTCATCCCGATTGGGGGACTGAGCCAGACTGTTGGGGTTGATAAAGATTGACTCACTGAGCAATGGAGTCATCTCTGAGGGGCTACGACGATGTGCGATATGCAGTCGCCGACCCGCGGGCCCGGGTACTCCCAGGTTTTGTTGCTGCTGATCCATAATTGCAGCGAGAAGGCTTAAGACTTATGTGTGAAAGGTCGAACGTGAGGCGCAACGATGAGCCGCAGTGATCAACGTCAGGCTTATAGTGGCCAGCGATAATGGTGGTTCGAAGGGGGACGTCGGGCTTGATAGACTGGTCGGCTCTGTTCATTTACTCCTGATACGAGCTTTGAACACAGTAGTGCCAGTCGACTTCGAGTCCTGGGAAGGAAGGGATGTAGAAGGGTAGATAAGGATAGTCAGTGCCGCAAAGGATTGTAGAGCATTGAAGTCGTTGGATTTGCTGTACGGTGACGTTGGCTTCTCCCCACAAAGACAGGAGTTGACAGTGGCTGCGTACGTAACGCAATAGTAATGTCTCGATGACAAGGGTAGCTTGCAGAAGGAAGGAACGGGGAACGATCAAAGGAGGGATAGGGAGATATGTTTAGGAGGGAGCGACGTGAAAGAGTGAACGGGGAAAAGTCGAGGTGAAGTCGGTTTTGGGTGTACGGTAGCCTTCTTGGGTCAGCAGCGCCTTTCTCCGGACTGGAGTGGTGAATGGCTGTGAGGCTTTTCATCGAACCCTTCACTAATCTCATGCATGAATTGTTTAACAGAGCTCCTTCTTTGTACTATATCACATCATTCAACATCAGAAAGCCATCTCCAAATCACAAAATCGTGGCTCATCCATAGGCACAATGATAGACTTGCTCCTCTAATACAGTTTAGGCAACTCTAGCTGAGCTAGCCTGCTGACTAATCCACGTTGATCTATTCCGGCATAATCCAGCCTTTGTTCAAGGCGTATTACTGGCATCTCATAAATGTACCTTTCGATATGCCCTCCTTTATCTGCTACACAGTCTTTGGTCTGAGCCACCAGATGCTACTATATCTCTTGCAATGATGATATCCTATTCTCGACCCATCGCGTTCAGATCTTAACAACGCGTGGCCGAGCTGTCGGAGGTCACACTGCACATGCGACATAATTAACGGTCTCGGTCAACCGGCACGCTTCCGCAAATTCTTCAAACTGAGCTCTCGACTATTTCTCTCGGCCAACGCCTCCTTCTATCCTGTCGCCACCCTCAGTCCACAGACATGACCGACATCATGGCCAGCCCCTACAAATTGGCAAAAGACAGCCCCTCGAGACAATTATTATGGGAACTCAGTCAAATCGCCATATCTGATCAGCGAGACTTCTACGCGCATCTAGACAAAGAGAATGACGAAAGAGGAGCGTTACATCGGCAGGCACTCGCAGAGGCAGCTGCCCAGCACCATCGGGTGCGGAGAACTGCCGAACAATACAGGGAAAAGTTGGAGCTTCAGGTTCAAGCTGAAAGACAGAAGCGCGAGGAAGAGGCCCAGAGAGAACTTGAGAACCAGAGACAGGAAAAGGTAGCCCAGGAGGAGGCAGCGGAAAAGAGAGAATGTGCACGGCTAAAGCGAGCAGAGGAGGAGAGAAGTGCTACTGAGGCCAAACAGCGAGCGAAAAACGAGGCATCTGAGAAGCAAAGAGCAGCGAAAGCTCAACAAGATCAGGAAGACGCACATCGCCGGCAAGAAGAGCAGGTAAATGCAGCAAAACAGAAGCAGCAAGCTGAGGCAGCTGAGGCCAGAGTTAAAGAAGCCGCTAGAGCTGCTCAGAAAGCACGAGTTGCGCTTGTCACGCAACCTTCATCTGACCGAACGTCTTCATCCACCCAATCTAACCAGTACCCTCGCAACCCGCAGTATGAAGAGGAACACGGTCGATACCTAGTCATTCACCGCCGATTAAAAGATCTACGTAGGGACATGAAGACTGAGGCTGACCAAAATTCTCGGCTCAAGAATGCGATGTCGGATATGCGCCGAGAGATTCGAAAGAGCGTGGGACAAATCAGGGAGAAGAAAGGCAAAAATAACAACAAGGAGCAGGTATGTGTTCTAATATATTGCTATCTGTATATGCTGACAGCAATCCGCAGCTCACCAACATCACAAAGACACTCAAGGAAGCTGTCAAATGCTCCGAACCAGCGATAGACATCACCATGTTACTTGCTCACCCGCCCGCCGGTAAAGACAGTTCTCAAGGTCCCGCTTTACTGGTTTACCTACTCAACATCTTCGCAAAGGCCATTATCGCTCAGCTTATCACCGAGGCGGGCATGAAGCCACAATTAGCTGACCAAATTGGCACAATAGCTAGTCATATCTTCAGTAACGCAGCCTTCCGTTGGCAGGGTATCAGCCTCATCGACATATTCATCGCCAAGCTACATCTGGTTTGTCCAGTTCTGTTTGGGATCAACGGAAACGAGCAATACCAACATGGGAAGGAGCGGCTTGGTTGGTGGAAAGAGGAACCAAACGGACCTTTCATTCCTGTCCAAGCTCATCTTCAGCGTATGACCGGTCTCAGTGCCGGCTTTGCTGCACTTTCCTTGAGAAATTACGAAAACGCCGTAGCGGTGAACCCATTCCCCCCGGATAATTACTGGAGGGCTCTCGCTCGAATTTCTAACGTTCCGCCAAACGAGATCTCACAGACCCACTTTATCGTGCTAAAGGGCCTGATCGAAGAATCCGAGGAGAGGTTCCTACAATTCTATGGAGATGCCGCTACAACGGCTTTGAGACATGCACTCATTGAACTACCAAAGAGGTCTCCGCCAAGCGTGGCCTCAAAACAATTGGCTGGCTTGGTTGACATACTGAAGAGGAAGCTGAAGCTCAGCCTATGACGGACGACTGTATGCCCGTGAAATATAAACTTGACTGGGAGATCGTGTAGGGGTAAAGTGGATGGAGGAGGAATACGCTAGCAAGAAGAATTTGGCAGAGACAAAAAATGGTTGTCTTAGGGAGAGTTGGCGAGTTGGCTATTGATTGATAGAGATATTTTGCTCATTTACGTTTTTGGAATTTTCGCGCCGATACCCAAAGCATGTTTCAGGTGTGGGCAAAGTGAAGGTCCATAATTATCAGGGGAAATAATGTTGTTCAACGTTGCAAGGGTATCTTCAGCACTTCATAGGCACAAGTAACAGCGACGACAGTCTGCCTCCCTATGCTCCCCTTCCCAATCTCTCCTTTCCCCACTTCCTAACTGTCCCATCCATATCCCTCCTCACAATTACCATCACAATCAGCACAACCCAGCCCAGCATGGTATCCAAAATGCCCCACCCGTTCCGCTTCGAACTCCCCAACATGCCCACTTTCATCGCATAGCCTAGCACGCCACTCGTAGTGATCAATTCCTCCCCTTTCTCTAGACCTTTGATACTCGCAGCAGCCACCTCATCAGGTGTCTGTCCCCCATCACTCTCTTCGAGCTTCTTAGTGATGGCCGGTTTGATCTCGTTTTCCTTCTCAAGCCCAGACGTGAAGATAGCGCCGGGGAAGATGGTATGCGTGCGAATGCTATGATAGGGGGCGTAAAGGAGCAATTCCTGACTCAACGTATCGCTCAGCGCCCTCAGCGCCGCCTTGGATGGCGAATACGGCCCATATCCAGCCAGTGGATAGAACGCTGCCAGAGAGGACGTGAAGACTATATGCTTAGCCAATGCATTCTTGGCTGGGGGCGAGGCAGGTTTCTTTTGTAGCCAGGGTTGCAGGAAGGCGTGTGCTATGTAGGCCGCGGTGAAGTAGTTGCTTTCCATTTGTGAGCGTAGGGTCGAGGTGGGAGTGTCGACGAAAAGGCCTGGGTTTGAGCTGCCGGCGCAGCAGAAGAGTATGTCTGGCGGAGACGAGGAGTTCCATTCTGTCGTGGCGGAGATAATGGAGGGGCCGGAGGTGGGGTCTGTGAGGTCGTAGCTTAGGTGGTGGAAGCGTTGGGTGGAGTTGATGGCTGCGGCCTGTCAAAAGGTTAGATAAAGTGTTGAAGTGGGGAGAGGAAAGGTGCATACGGATATCTCTTTGATAGCTGTTTCGAGCTTCTCGACGTTTCGTGCTACGATAATGACGTTCGCACCTTTCTTTGCAAGCTGGATTGCTACACTTTTGCCCATGCCCTCCGAGCCACCGGTTATCAGTACGGTCTACCATCAATGGTTTAGCATATGGAATTGTACAAAACATGAAGGTAGTGAGTAGCTCACTCTGCCATTCACGGGGAATGAATTCTTGCTCTGGAAGCCACCCATCTTGTCGAAAAGCAAAATTGAAAGAAAAACAACGAGGAGAACAGATGCCCAGGCGAGACCAATCGCCATTTGACTTGATAGGAGCGAGCAATGGCTCCTTAAGGGGTGAGACAGTATCCAGCTTTGTCAACTTGATCTTCCGCGCTTATCTCCAGACCCTTAACACCGACCCACATATTTTCTGGCGAGCTCGTGAGCTATTGCGTATACACACATTTCTGGCACCACTGCGCAATGGGGAAGAAGAGGAGAGCTGGTGGCCAGCCATTTGGTCATGATGAACTCAGGGGTCAACGGGAGATTGACAGCAAGTTGCGGATCGACACATACGAGGATGTGGCGGATTCCGAAGATGAATTCCATATCAATCGAGACAAGATATTGCTTGACGAGGGTCCTGCGCAGAAACGACAGAGGAGGGCAGAAGAGGAAGGTAGCTACAAAAGAATCCAACCGAAGACTTTGATATCAAATGCTGAGCCTTCTGCAGAAGAGTTTTTGGAGCCCTCAGATGAGGAGGTCCTAGCAGTTAGCCCAGACGTCTCTGAATCCGGAGATGACGACGAAGATGCAGAAGCGGAAACCAATCCTGCAGCCAAGCTGTCAACGCTCACCAAAATCTCGGAGCCTACTCAAGACTCGGACTCCGAAGCCTCAGCAGCGCCCGAAGAAGACGAAGATGCTCGCGGTTGGGGAACTTGGAAAAAAGATTACTACAATGCCGACGCTATCGAGACAGAAGCTGATGCCCTGGAGGAAGAAGCCGAAGCCAAAAGACTGCAGCAGAAGCAGCTTCAGGGTATGACTGAGGCGGACTTTGGCTTCGATGAAGCGGAATGGTTGGAGACTGGGAAAGACGATGGGGATGAAGCTGGCGACCAAGGGCAGAGAAAGGTTGTAAGGGAAGTTTTACCTAGGCTAGAGATTACAGATGCTATGGGACCTGAAGAGCGATCCAAAATATTGAGGTCGAGATATCCGGAGTTTGAGCCTTTGGCTAATGAGCTTTTGGAATTGCAACTCATGTATGACGATCTGAAGACCGCAGCTGAGCATGCAGAGTCCGCCCAGGTTGAAAAGCTTGGAACGGCTAATGAAACCCTCAAATCTGAGGATAGAGTCACGTCTGTTGCATTCGTCAAGTACAGCTCCTTGGCCGCTTACCTTGGGGCACTGTCCATGTACTTTGCACTATTGACAGCCGGCCAAGAAGCAGCGGACGATAAGGCTTTTGCTATGCCTCCAGAAGAGCTTCGGGATCACACAATCATGGAGACCTTGGTACAGTGTCGAGACCTTTGGCATAGGGTCAAGGACATTGTCATGCCAGAGACCAATGGCTCGAAGAATGGCACAGTTGAGATATCGAACGGGCTTGACGACCATGAAACCTCTACGGATCAACCAACACATATTAATGGCGAGAGCGAAGATAAGCCCAAGCAGCGAAAGCAGCGAAAGTCCAGAGCCCAGGAGGCAGCAGCTAGAGCTCAAGCCAAAGCCGAAGCACAACGCACCGAGAGGCTTCGAGAGACTAAAGAGGAGCTCGCTGGTCTATCCGCACTTATAGAACGCACAGAACAGCCTTCAAAGCCCAGAAAGACCTCTCGAACGGCCATCAAAGCCCAAGAAGACCCAGACTCTGACTTCGGCGAACAAAAAATGCTCACTGCCCACGAGGCTGCGGAAAAAGCCACACGCAAGAAGTCGCTCCGTTTCTATACGTCGCAAATTGCCCAAAAATCTAACAAACGAGACGCTGCTGGTCGAGACGCTGGCGGGGATGCTGATTTACCATATCGAGAACGACTGAAGGATCGCCAGGCGAGATTGACTGCTGAGGCTGAGAGTCGTGGAAAGAAGCCAACGCAGAAAAATAAGAGGGATACTTTGGGTGAGCCGAGCGACGAAGAAGATCATGCCGCTGCAAGGGAGTTGCGCGATGGTGAGGGTAGCAGATCGGAAGACTATTATGATCTCATCGCCTCGAAAGCTGCAGATAAGAAAGCTGCTAAGGCGGCTCTGGCTGCTGCTTATGCTCAGGAGGCAAAAGACGGCGGTATGGGGCGTATTGCCAATGACAACACTTTAGGGGAGGATGGGAAGCGGGCTATCTCATGGCTGATCCAGAAGAACAAGGCGAGCATCTCTCAAGACCCTTTTTTTCCTACTTCGAAGGTTAAACAAACAAGCTGACTCCCAAAATCATTACAGGGAATAACGCCCAAACGTAAGAAGGACGTTCGCAACCCTAGAGTCAAGAAGAGGAACAAATATGAGAGCAAACTCAAGAAGTTAGGAAGTACTAGGCAATTATACAAGGGTGGAGAAGGCAGGGGTGGATACCAAGGCGAGAAGACAGGTATCAAGAAGGGCTTGGTCAAAAGTGTCAAGCTGTAGCGTAGTGGCCTTTGGCACCGCTCAGAACGGGGGATGCAAGGCAATTCGTCAACGTTGCCCCAAAGTCGAAGTCATTTGGCAATTGAAGATACCCCAAAAAGCGACTGGCAGCAACGATTTTTCTCTGATCATTGAAAGCATTTCCAACTCCTCGAAGCTTTTCTCATTGCTATATCGCCATGTCAATACCATTTTCTGATACTATCTCCTCTCTATCATCTTGAAGACATGCTAACAGACTGCGTATCCATTACCTAATGCAATGCAATGTACTCCGTGCCGTCCTGTTTTCCTGATGATTATTCTAGTAAATGGTACGTCGCAAGCCACTGCTATACGCGCTGACATACCCACAACAGGAGTGACAGTGAACATGAAGTACATCTTCTTA
>JAABUL010002322.1_pt1 | contig 31935 bp, 28 predicted proteins | sample 5559151 | NCBI WGS metagenome assembly JAABUL01 (sample SAMN10711876, study PRJNA513368) | rock metagenome | isolation source: Antarctica rocks | place: Antarctica: Victoria Land, Pudding Butte sud
AGGAGAAGATGGAGAGGGAGAGGGCGAGGAGGAAGGTTCGGGAGGTTGTTAGGGGGTGGGAGCGGCTGTTTGATGGGGGGAGGGGGGGCAAGTATTTTCGGGTTGGGAGGGTGGATAGGGGGGTGGGGAGTGGGTGGGAGGGGTGGGGGGAGAGGAGGGAGTTGTGTCAGAAGGCGAAGGAGGGGAGGCCGAGGAGGAGAGCTGAGGATGTGAGGTAGTTTGGTTGGGTTTTAGATGGAGGTGTGGGATTTGTAAGTATATGGGGGAGGGTTGGAGTTGGGTGCCACGGTGGTTTGTCAAAAAGAACTCCATTGAGACCCTAGCACTCTGCTACCATCGAATATGCTATCATCTCCATGCACTCTGCACCACCCGTTTACTCAGCAGCAGTCACCGCCCTCGCTATCTCCCCGTCAGCATTCTTACCCCTCCCTTCCTGCAGCCACGGAATAACTCACTATAAATGCTCAACTTGCTATGCCCAACAACCTTCTTAATCTGCCCCTTCTCCTCCAAATCATTCAGCGCCTTCCGCGCCAGACTGCCATTGATCTTCAGCCGATCGACGAGCGTGGCGACCGTGATGAGGCGGTAGGATTGCACGTCTTTGTAGAGTTTGTCCGAGGTGGCTTTGTCGAGGATGACGGCGTGGTTGGCCTTGTCCTTGACTGTAGGAGGGGGGGTTGGTTAGGTTGGTTCTGGTGGAAGAGAGGAGGATAGGGTGGAGATGGTTGTGGGTTTGAGGGAGGAGTACCTTTGCCTTTTGACCACTTTTTCTTTTGCTTCTTGCCGGCAGATGCTGCTGCTGGTGCCTGATGGATGTGTTAGCGCTTTTGCTGCAGCGGTATTGATTGCGGTAGGCTCACCATGATCGCGAATGTCCGAAGATGGATTGATGTCGTTGATGAGGCTCATAGTTGGAAATCCGAGTGTGGGCGGGGCTTAAGCGACGCTAGTGGACTAGCCGTCAATCTTTTTAGGTAGGGCTGGCTCAGCGGGCTCGGCTTGGTCGAAGAAGCATCTGCACTTCCAAGGTTCTTGGCCTTTCATACTGGTCCATCTGGACATTACATGCGCTTGTTATTGTCTGATCCACTGGCAATCGCTCGATCCTAAACCGTCACGATCTCTGGATCACCAAGCTCCAAAGTAGCATCTGGACAATGTAATCCAAGATGCCATCTCCTCAATCCAGGCCACCAATTCTCGTTCGCTTCCTTCGCCAGAAGCGCGCCTCCTTCCCCTTCTCCTGATTCAGTACCTTTTGCTCCATTTGCTGGCTGCTTCATATCAATCCAGACCATTTTAGCCCGGCTGCACTTTATTGCAGGACTGGACCGTTTCCACGTGTCCGTACTGACCACTACATCAGGTGGACTGCCTGCTGGAAGCGGAGGTTGGAGGATATGCGTGGACATGCCGAGGTATCCCAGCCAAGTGGTAGAGAAGGGAAAGGAGGGTGTATAGCTGGTAGGCTGAATGGTGGCCGAGAAGAAGGGGCGGGTTGAGGAAGGGTCGGCGGGGAAGACCTCGACTTTGAGGGCCGTGGATGAGGGATCTGAAGGCGTGAAGGCAAAACGGGCGAGGTGTCTAGCGACAGCTTTCAGCTTGAGACCCACTTGATGACAAAAGGCAATACAGAGAGGTAGCTTACTTTGGAATGTTCCAATTCCTCCTGCCATTCATCAACGTAGCCTCCTGACTGACCCAAAACCCTGTAACCCTCCAGTCTTTTCTCTCCTTGCCCTCGGGCCCAACCCCATTGAAGTAACCTGGCAGAAAGGCCAGCTCGTCATATGTACCGACTGGAGTGTCGCTATAACGAATTATCTGTGCCATGCACAACCCTCCCTTATAGCTTCCAGCATCTCTCTGTGAGCTGAATGACGGGGCACATGCTTCGAGGGAATCGTAAGCGATATCACGGGGAAGGCCTGAGGAGGCAGAATTGTAGAATGGGAGGATCCAAGCGGTGATTTTGCACGTCCAGGGTGGAGGAGCGATAGGCAGAGATGATGTTTTTGACGGAGTCATGGCGTGAACCCAAAGCTGGTGATATTTCGAGAATTCTCCCAATCCTGAACGTCGGAGGGACAGCGGGCGACATTACACATCGTTGACTTCTCCATCGACGAGTGTATCCTCGGGTAGTGCTGATATCGTAGTGCTTACTTTCAGGGAAGCCGAAAGCGGGGACTTCCACTCCAAACAACATAAATCGATTTACCCGGCACGTCTGAGAACGCGTATCTCGAACGGCGACAGTCTTTTTATAATAATGTTCCGTCAGTTTGTTCATTCCCACAGTCGATGTGCGTACATGAGGCGTTCGTTCGGTCCCGTTCAACTTATCGAGGTAAAGCAAGTTTCATTTCATAGTATCTTGAAAACGCATCCCATAGGCTCTTTAAAAGGCGGGACCATAGCTCTCCTTCTGCTCTTTGCGCTTCTGGTGTTGTTTAGTATCATTCTTCGACTGCGAGGAACGCCTGTGGCATCCGTGGCTTGTCATGTTGAAGCATTGGACAGAGCATAGGTGAAAGCAGAAATCTTATTCTGCTCCTCGACACACGCTCTGCCGCGAGAATTTGGTGCCTAACGAGGCCACACAAGCTAAACAAAGCCAGTCCTCTCAAGAGACGGATCCTGCTGTTGGTGAGTATCGGACGCAACCAAACGTCACTTTCCAAGATAGTACTGGTAGATCCAGCCTCATTCCAGCAGGTCAAATGACTTATGACCTTCTTGTTTCCGTACACTGGATCCCAATATAGAAGACCGACAGACCTTGGAGCGGTAGAGCTTTGTGACTAGGATGCCATGATACTGGAAAAATGGATCCATGACATGAAGAAGAACTACCTTTTCGAAGTACTCCGATGCTGTCACAATGTATCAAGGACTTCCTCTGCACCGGGCGCTACTAGTCCGATCTTTTACCAAATTGGTCACTGACACGCCATGGGCCGATCAATTAGGTTCACCAGCTTCCACTACCAAGGTATGTGGTGGAGGCCCGGTGTGCTCGCTGGAACGCATGCTTATAAGCAATCATGCCGGGCAGAACGCGACGCTCCTGCATTCCAAGGTCAGACTTATGATATCGAACAAGTGGACGGCATCCAAGTTGAGGGCCTGGATGGTAGATTGCCACTCGGCTACACTGTGACGAAACCTATGTCAGTGTCCACGAGGAATTTTCTTGACAATTGGCAAACGTAGAGAGAGGTCACAGTCTTACTTGGATGAGAGGTGTGAACACGATCTCCTGTGGGTAGTATCAAGGTATGTGATCGATCAATTGCAAGTCCATGTGTGTCGTGTGTCCTAAGTGCGGTCAAAGATGGCTTCTATTGTGGGAACGGCGGATTTCCTAAACCGCCTCGAGTGGTTTAGGTGGGAGGAAAGCGGTACCCTGCAGAAGGGGATTGCATCTCATTCAAGTCAATATTCCAAAAAAGATCGAAAGTTTACTTCAATCGTTATCGATACTTCCACATACGATATATTCCATGGCTTCCGATCCATTGGACACCATTTCAACAGACCCTCCGACCTCACACAGATCAAGGACGATACTGACTTGCCAGCCTCGATCAGGGCAATTAGCGTAGTTCCAGGCGACACTCTCTAATTTCAGAATGATACTAGAGGCGAATCAAGATCAGATGCAGAGATCAAAGGGACAGAGCGAGTCTTACAGCACCCGAGGCGTAATGACAATTGGTGGTCATGGGACCGTTGGCTTTCGAAGATAGTGGGCGTCACCAAGGCCACTATTGTCCTCAACATGATGGTGTCCCTTCCTTCCACCAAACTTCATGGAATTCACCCATTCGGGACGACCTCCCTAAAATCTTCACGTGCACTCAGCTGACTATACTATCTCAGGTCCCCATGTTCTCGCCGCAACTCAATGCGTAAGCTGAACCAAGAGGCTTCTCTTTCGTAGCAGACCCTAGAAGCTCATTAGACCAATGGAGCCAGTCAAAGATAGTCTGGGTCTGTGAATCTACTCACCCGGATGCGTACCTTTAGCTATCCCACTGGTAACCATAGCTTCGACGTTTTTCAAGATCATTGCTTGTTACAGTAGAATGTAACGATCTCATAGCTGGCGTCATATCGAGTTGCCAAGGCATTCGCAGGTGGGTACTTGTTTACCAAATATTCTAGCAAACATCGTTGGACTGGTAAGTGTCGTAAGGCTAGAACAATTCCAGCACGGAGTGCAACTGCGCCATATGGCCAGCATGAGTACTATCTCATCCCTTCCACAATTAAGCATTGCCTCCTCACTACTGTTGTTGAGCAATGCGTATGCGTACCCAAGTCCATCGTCATTTGAGACAGTGCATTCAGCAGAGGGTATCCACCAAGTTCATGCATCCAATCCCAGGAACATATAGGATTTCTGCAACTGATCTCAAACAACATAAATTCAACCAAGGCATAGTAATCAACCATTCTCGCCACTATCTTCGAAAACGCGAATAAGAACCCTCGCCGCTGGAATTACCGTGGCAATAAGGACACGGTGGCAGAGCCCACCCTTATTCACTTGGAAAATGGAACTAGTCTGTACCTTCGCCTTGCTACAGCACAGTCGTAAGAGTTTGAGAAAACAAGCTGTTGCTCGAGACACTCTTTCAAGCTTTCGATCATAAGCGGGGCTTTGATACTCTTACTACATTCAGCTGGGAATGTGGTAGAAACATCGTTGGATACTCATCAAGGTGACCCTGTAAAGATCTGATCAATGTTCTCATGTCACCACAATACCATCACAGCTGTTGGTACAGATCTTGTGATTGGATAATGACAACAGTCCACGCCTACAAGATACCTGTCCATCGCCTACGTCTTTCGATCACTTTATGTAGTCCTCTCAAAATACCAAGAAAGCCAGCGTTCTTTCTACTCTTTCCTTTCGAGTCCCTGTGTCTTTCAATTTTGTTCCAATCTCCGTACTTCTCCTCCAGGTTCTTAAAAGCCTCGTCTGCTGTTCGGGCTTCACGAAGGATCTCTCACGTTGTGTGCACTCTAGCTTCTTGTCTTTCTCGTCCGCTTCGCCAGGTCTATCATCATCGCTCAAGACTGCTTCATTTCGTAGAGCGCTAGATCTTTCAGATCTATTCGTTGGTAGCGAACGTCGTGACTGCTTGATGACAACAGCGGCTGTAGACCTCCATGGATCTGCGTTGCTGGTAGCATGTATATCAACCAATATTGACCCTGAGAGGTTGGGTGGAGATCTGGTAAAGTTGGTTGGTTACACTGGGCCAACAAAGCCCCGTATAGTGTTTTGATGTTCTGCAATTGGCGGGCAAGATGCTGAGGGAGCCTTTAGCGGGATGGTTACTTGCTGAGAATAGAAAACGTCTGAATACCCCTCAGGAAATACGGTAGCTACTATGGTGTCAGACTAGCTGCGAGGCGCTCTGAATAAAGACTCGTTGAGCTTCCACAGCATCGCAAACAATGCACATGATATTGGTGACTTCAAGACCGAAGACGTCCTTAGAGTCATATCAACTCGCTGCCTTGATACGCCTGCGATAATGAAACGTATCGTCTACCATCTCATTGCCCAACCCAAAGCCTAAGCCAGAGTCGCCGTTTGCATTCCCAAAATCATCATGCACCTCCAACGTCTCATCATGAGTGATTTTGATGGGCGAAAGATCGAGAGAACTACCCTCGTCGAACATGTCTTCAGCTCCTGCTGCCGTTGATTTACCACCTTCTGAGAAGCCGGGCGCCCTTGGTACGATCTCGCCCGAGCTGAATAGCAGAGACGTGATGTGGTGATGACTCGAGGTGAGAAGGAGATTGAATTGGGAGTCCACTGGGCTGAGAAGCCAATTGGCTTCCAGTCTACCGCTTGCTCTTCCTAGAGGAAGAGTCACGATCTGAGGCGCTTCCCAAGTGGATTTCCACAGATGGAGTGCTGGCTCAGGGATGGCGCAATGGATGAGCAATAGGCCTGATTCGGTCGGGTGCCATGACACGTGTTTCACGGGCGAATGATTTATCAGAATTGCTACTATCGCGCCTGTCTGTAACGACCATATCCAGACGGTAGTGGGCATTGAATCGCTTTTCGTTGCTAACAGGCTACCATCGCTATCAAAGGCGAGAACAGAAATACCATGGGTGGGTTGGCTTGCTTTTGATAGCGAGGTAGATGTTGGCGGATTTGCAGGCTGGGGTGCTGTGGTATAACTTCGCGCTCTCGATGTATCAAGCTGTTCTTGCCAGATAGCCACCTCTGGTGAAGATATCGAGGTTGGGTGGTGGAATCTAGCAATTGGAGAGAACTGTATCAGTGTCAGCCTCCACCCACGACCCAACAAGTTGAGGGCGGATCACAGTGTTCTTGCTTAGGATCGTGACCTTGTCATTGTAGTCCCCTAGTGCCAATACCCCATGCAAAGGACTCCACTCTAAACGCTTTAGACCCAGCCCGATATCATTAGTATTCTCCTCGTTTGAGTACATTTTGAAAAGGTGTCCGTCAGCAGTGTAGATCAACAATCTGTGTCCGGTGCTTGCTGCATCTCGTATCGCAAGCCATCGACCATCCGGGCTCCATGTCACTTCCTGTGCGTCTACCGTGGGCAACTCGACGCTCTTAATGAAGCCGCGATCTCCAGGATTGAGAAGCATGAGAATATCATGAGCATGTGGCCGAGTCAAAATGGCCATGTGTCCTGTCCGCGGTCTGTAGGTGTAACAGTGCACCAAATATTTGGGATCCCGGATTTCGACACCGCGGCGTGTGATGAGCGACCATATTGTGAGCTTGACACCGAAGTCTGAGAAGACTAAAACTTCGTTTGCGTTGTGTCCGAAGGCGACATCAGCAATTCTGCCAAAATTGCTGGCAGCACATTCAATCCTGCCAGACCAATGGGTCTCATTGACATCATATACATGTACATTGTCATCGTCTGCAAGCAATGTTCGACTGCATGGCCATGTCTTTTTCTCATCTTCTTGCCCTGATGCCACTTCTTTCCCAGGGTCATCCCGCTGCGACCATCGTACGAACCGACACTTCGATATGATCTCCGGGGTCAAAGATATGGATCGGAGGATTGCGCCATTGTAGGCATTGATGATCAAGGAGGATGTGTGTAATGTCGCGATGAGGGCACCATCGGGGCTAGGAACAGAATGTTGAGCTTTAACAATGTCAGCGAGAGTAAAGGTGATCGAGTAGCTAGCCAAGCATGGATGGACACACATGAGAGCCAGGATTTGAGGACCATTTTGGCATTGTCTCTGTCGTTCATCTATCGCATGTTTGTTTACTTTATTCTGTTTCAACCCCCGGACATAATCTTATCTCCGTGCCCTAGGATAGACTACTTATCGTCTCGCCCAATTGAATATTGTCCATACCCGAAGACCCTTAATAACTTCTCGTCTTGCAGCGTGCGAATGCGTCTGATCATGATATAGAGGTGTCTGTCATCCTTGAGACTCGAGCTTCATCACGCATCTATCCACTATGACCACTCTAGTTCCCCGGCCGCCGTACAGCCAAGATGAATTGGATCGCTTGTATCCCAAGACACTGAAGCTCGAGCTGGTACAGATTGTGAGTCAAGTCCCCGTCCTTTGCGTATAACTCAGTCATTTTCAGGGTCAAGAAAGGAGATCTTGGCAAGAACTGAGGGAACGGCTGGGGAGTGTGGCTGATTCCTGGCAGCTTCTCCGACATGGTACCACATATCTGTCCGAATCATTGTAGGTATTCAAGCCAAGCTGAAAAGGTATGTAGGTGAAAGAAGTCCTGTCTCTGGAAGGTTTCAAAATGTAAGTCATAGAATTTGTATTTGAGAATATTGATAACACGAAATACAGGCAGGGCTCTCCCCGTGTACGGTAGCACCCTCCCTTCGTTTGCGGAAGACCAAGACACTCTGATGACGAGGACAGACTGGCCCTATTGTAGTGCCGCGCAACGCCTTCCAAGTATCTTGATGACCAAGACAGATTGGTCTTCATGGGACCATCTTCACTGGCGCAGACGTCTCGAGACTTTTGGTCACAATGATGCCTCAGTCTTATCGTCCGGCCCGAACAACGAGATCGATGCCGTGTGGTAAGTCCAGTGAGGAGGTTCAATTTTTGAAGGAACTGAACGAACATGCAGCAACCTAGGCGAACTGACCGATAAAGGTCGTGAAACCACTCTGGCACTGGGGGAGCGCTTCCGGAAACTCTACGTCGACCAGCTAAACTACATGCCAAGCATAATCAGCGATGCAGAGATGATATATCTGAGAGCGACTCCGATGGCCCGAGCCCTAGACAGCGTTCAGCAGACCTTCTGGGGGATGTATCCTCAATCGGCAAGAACAGCTACGTTCCGTCCTCCAACTATCATCACACGCACTATTCAGGATGAGACTTTGTTTCCCAATGAAGCCATGTGTCATAGATACAGTCAACTTAGCAAGGCTTTTGGCCAGAGGACTGCGGAACGCTGTAGGTCTTTGTGGATTACCATGCTTGTTGGTCATCATTTTTTAAGTACGCACAGGGAATGAAACAAAAGAAATGGATTATCTCAGCGCACTTATAAGTAAGTGGATGCCAGACAAGGCTCCAGTAAAAGTTGACTCCCACCCCCGTCTCTCCGGAATCATGGATACCATCAACTCCACCCTTGCACACGGCCCTAGTACCCGACTCCCAGCATCCTTCTACGACCCCAAAGCCCGCGCAATCATTGAAAGAATTGGCTTGGAGGAGTGGTTCTCTGGCTTCAAGGAGAACAGTGAATACCGCAAAGTTGGCATTGGTGCACTTGCTGGCGACATTGTCGCACGCATGGTTGGTAGTGTGGAGAAGAGCAGCAACGATGGGCTTCTTGAAGTGGGTGGTGAGAATGGTAGACTAGGTACTGGAAGTGGCGGTCATAAGAACATCAAGTTTGCCATGAGCGGCTGTCACGACACTACGCTCGCAGCACTTTTGTCCAGTCTAGGGTGTTTCGACGGAGAGAAATGGCCGCCTTATACGAGTGCCATTGCTTTCGAGCTCTTCAAAGAAGCAGTTGCGGAAAGGAAATCAGTCGATGGCGAAAAGCTCAATCAAGCATGTGCAGCCGGCACTTCGCATAAGCAAAGTCAGAATCCCCTCAATACATTATTTGGTAGTGGTGGAAAACCCAAGCTTGCGACTGAAGGCATCTCGAGGAAACCAACAGCGGAACTCACAGCTACTGAGAAAGACAAATTGAAAGGTCACTACGTTCGGATACGCTATAATGACCGTCCCATGATTGTGCCAGGATGCAGGCTACCTGGGAAGCATCTGGATGGAGATGAGAGCTTTTGCACTTTGGTGAATTGATTTGTCCACTCATGTCACTGTATGCTAATGTCATGCAGGAAGCATTCAAGGCTATCGTCGACAGATTCACACCCAAGAATTGGAAGCAAGCCTGTTTATCAAATATAGACAGTCCTGCGTTTCGTGCTGAAATAGAGCAAGCTGGCTACTGAACAGTTGAGCGACCAGGGTATATAGACGGCAATTAGAGCTGGCATAGGAACAAAACATTTCTTGTACTTGAATATCAAGCCCGATACGTAGGCACCATAGGCAATGCGAAAGTAGCAGCTGGATGGTTCTTCTATGCTTACCCATCTCATGCTTTGAGACATACTCGTACTGACCACAAGCAAGTCCGATCGCTTAGTAGCGGCGGGAGAAGCCACCAATCCACTAACCAGGATCTGGCCTCTCAGCGGAAAATCCGCTCTAAACCTTTGTCCTTTAGCCTCGGGACAAATAAGTGGTCAGTATGAGTAGTGCGTATTGGAACCGGCCTGCTAAAATCTATTGTAATCAGAAATCTTGGCGCGGGGATAGGATAGATCTTATTTGCGGCGCCAAGGAGTCTGTCTTGGCATTCAGGAACCACAACGTCCCTTCAGTTGGTCGAGGGCTGTCGTGGCTGTCTACACGCGTTGTTCGGAGGTTTTTGGTGGTGGCCAATTCCACCCACCATATTGATGAACACCCCTTATATTTGTTCTAGATGCTCTCGGCAGCTGCTTCGCTCCAGAAGCCAGCTCCGCAATGCGAGCTTCGTCTCCCTCGGCAAGCTTGTCGACCGTGATGGTAGCCCAGCTGCAATACAAGAGGTGGCAGCTGGGAACCTGGATTCTAACGGAGCTCGTCGGAAGAAAAGTCTGTCTTTTGCCAAGCAATATCAAGAGCTGCGCGAACCCGTTGGCGTGGACATGGTCTTGGAGAGTCTCTTTTCATCCAATCGTGCCCAAGAACAAGCATCACAGGTATCACGGTACTCCCGTACGCCCAAAGAAAAGCAGAAAGAGCACATAGTCGAGCACATCACCAGCGACAAATCCATAGACCGCCGCCTTTCCGAATTACATAACTTGCTGAAGCGGGGAACCTCCCCTATCGAATACATTTGGACATCTTGTCGACAGCTTCTCAGCGAAAGGGATTGGAGGCTGAAAAAAGGGTTACCCGAGGATGAATTAAATAGACGGCGTGTTGTTTTTCATGATATCCTCTTGGCTATATGCGTGAAGCAGCGACTATTGGTACAGGGTACCATTCTGACTCCTGGCATGGTTATTCAGATCTACCTGGAGCATGGCGTTATGGATCAGTGGTGGCATCGAGTGATATGGTGTCAACTCGGGCAGCTGATGAAGTTAAGACTCGTAGCTGGTGCCAAAACTGATGTAGAGGTCGAAGAAGCCAAAACACTAGCTCGAGAGCTCTTAGAGGTATGGTCAGAATTTAGGGAGAAGTATCAGAAGCCGAGTGGCAACGTATCCATCAAGGGCATTGTTAAAGGTCGTACCTCCAACAAGCCCACTGGCGAGTCATTGGAAAAACGCTTCCTGCGTCTTATGAGCAAATTTTGGGATGGTGCCTTTGTCAGCTCCATGGCAGCGGCTGCCATCACCACACACATGTATCTGAACACGGAGAGCATACCATGTGCACCATTGTTAGGCAATTTCTTCGCCGAGCTTCACCGAGGCACACAATTGGACCTTTCAATCACGGAAATCTGGCTGTCAGATGCAGGTCTCGATTCCGAGATCATTGACAGGATCCTGAAACAATTAGGAGCCCAGCAGCTAAAGGACAAGCGTGCTATTCCCGCTCGGAAAAGAGACGAATCAGGAGAGCGTGAACCCAGGATCCTTAAACAAATAGGAGCCCAGCAGCTAAAGGACAACCGTGATATTCCCGCTCGGAAAAGAGACGAATTAGGAGAGCGTGAACCCAGGATCCTTAAACAAATAGGAGCCCAGCAGCTAAAGGACAACCGTGATATTCTCGTTTTGGAAAGGGACGAAGCAGGAGAGCGAGAAGCCACAATCCTGGAACAATTAGAAGTCCAGCAGCTAAGAGACAAACATGATATTCCCGCTTTGGAAAGGGACGAAGTAGGAGAGCGAGAAGCCACGATTCCGAAACAATCAGAAGTCCAGCAGCTAAGAGACAAGCATGATATTCCCACATGGAAAAGGGACGAATTAGGAGAGCGAAAACCCAAGCGGATTTACACGTGGAATCTACAAGCATTTTACAAGCGTCTCGGAGAGGTAGAGGTAGCATCAACACGAGCAGACCCTGAGGACGCCATTAATCTTTGGGTTAATTATGTTGATTATCTGAACAGCGACAGACCAAAAGACAAAGATACGAACAGCAGAATTTTCGCTAAGTTCCTTCGCACTTTCTGGGCAATACGATGCTCAAACGAAGCAATCGGCGTTTGGAACTACATGGTCAACTCTGGGCATCCACCCGCCCAACTGCACTGGAGTGCGATGCTTTACGGCTGCATATCGGCTCGAGACCCGACATCGATGCAAGATATATGGAGGAACATGTTGCACTCAAAGTTCACCCCTGATATCGGAACCTGGGCAGCTTACATCCACGGATTGATCAAGCTTTGGAAATGGCAAGAAGGGCTCGAAGCCCTCGAGTCCTTGGGGAGGATCTGGAAAGGCAAGACACGAACCAGCATGCCTAAGGACAGATGTGTTGAGCAAAAAGATACCGATCCCCTCGACCCCAGCATCCCAAACCTTCGCCCTGTGCACGCCGCTCTTTCGGCCCTCGTCGACATAAAGATGCCTGAACTCCACGCCACCATAATCGCCTGGGCCGAGTCGCAGAATCTTTGTCTCACAACCTACACATTCAACATCCTCCTCCAACCCCTTGTCCGCCGCGGCACAGAAGCCCAGGTACAATCCCACCTCCAACAAATGGCCGCCCACAATTGCTCCCCAGACACCACAACCTTCACAATCGTTCTCAATGGGCTTGTCTCAAATAAGGACTCCAGCTTTCACTCCCTGTCTCCCGAAGCTCAAGAAAGCACCATCATCTCCATATTAAAAGACATGGAAGCTAAAGGCCTCCCCGCAAATGCACGCACTTACTCCGTCCTCCTAGATGGTCTCCTCAACCCCAAACCGTGGAAGGAATTCAACGACCTCAGCGACGCCGACCCGACCAAAACAACTTACAACGTCCCCGCCGCCCGCACGATCCTCATGCACATGCAATCCCGCAATCTCCACCCCGGGCCTCACCATTACACCATCCTGATATCGCACTACTTCGCCTCCAAGCCCCCAGACATCGCAGCCGTCGGCACTCTCTGGGCCGGCATCCTTCACGGCGGCCAGACTCCCATGATGGACGACATCTTCTACGACCGCATGATCGAAGGCTATGCCAACCATGGCGAGATCGAAAAGGCGCTGAAGTTCCTCAGACTTGTGCCGATGGAGGGCAAGAAGCCGAGCTGGTGGGCTCTGTATCGGGTATTGGCTGCGCTGGAGAGAAGGGGCGAGTGGGATCTTTGTCAGGAGTTGATGCAGGATATTGAGGATCCCACGGGGCTGCTGAGGCACGGGCAGGGTATGTTCAGGGGGAAGAGGCAATTCTATGAGATTGTCGATGCGTTGAGGGAGAGGGGCGTGATGATGGGTGGGACGGAGCAGGTCTGAGAGTGTTGGTATGTCCGTAGCGCCACGTATTGTGTTGCAGAAATGCTGTAGAATGTTTCATCACAGAACCTACTCCAATTATTCTGCCACAAATGGACGTTCTTGAAGACAAGATGTTCGTAGCTGATATGTACAAATACCAGGTCTACCTGACCACTATGGTCCATCTCTGACGATAATTGCCCCGGCCCCTTTCTTATAGAATTTGACGCCGAACGGTATACCAAAACCTCCAAACTCTTGCGGAGTCCTAGAAAACATACGCCCAGACAGAATGCTCCAGTGCCTTACACAAAATATTCGCCCCTTCATTACCACAAATACACTCGTCACCGATTCCGGGGTATATCCAACTCCAATGATTCGCACCCATAGTAGCATCGTATCATCCGTCGTCGCCGCATCGCCAAATCCTCTCTCAACCACCTACTGCATACCTCCCATTCCACCCCCATTCATATGTTGATTGTGCACCATGCCGTTGACATTCTGCACCCCGTTCCCGCCCATGTGTGGCATCTGACTCATCTGCTGCATGCCTTGCATCTGTTGCATCATAGCCTGTCTTTGCTGATCACTCATACCCTGCATGTTCATACCGTTCATGCCATTCATAGCGGCCATCTGCTGGAATTGTGCCTGCTGAGTCTCTTTGGCCTTTCGATGCGCCATAATGAGATGCTTTTTCATCTGCTCTTGCGCCATATGTCTCGCTTGTTGCTCGCATTGAAGTCTTTCTGGCTGTGGAATGGCGGCGAGATTGCCACCGTATTTCCGCGCAATGTTGTTGAGCAGGCCTTGGTAGAGGTGGTGGCCTTGCGCTTGAAGATGCTGTTTCTGTTGCGGGGTGATTTGCATTGGGGGATTGGGCCTTTGTTGGAGATGCGCTTGCTGAGGGTTTTGTTGCGGTGGGGATGCGCCGTTGGGCATGTTGGGGTGTCCTGGTGGCCCATTCATGCTGGCGTGATGCATGCGCAACGACTGTTGATACCGTTGCTGATTCAGAGCCGCCTGCTGCTGGAGGCTTTGCATTTGGGCGGGATTCCGTTGCTCAGGCGACATTTGAGAATTTGGCGAGCTGTTCTGCATTCGGTCACGCTGCAGTTGCTGTTGGTGAGCTTGATGATTGCGAGCGTATATTTGGTCCCGTTTCAGTTGTTCTAAGACCTGATGCTGCTGCTCGGGCGAAAAGTGTGGTGGTTGACCGTTCAAATGTCCATGGATGTTATGGTTCAACGTAGGGTTCGTACCTATCGGTGGACTGCCCTGGGGCATACGAGGAGTTGCATGTTGACCCATCACTGGCGTGGCATGCGGCATAGCGGGGGTCCCATTCATTTGCGGTGTTCCTGTACGACTTGGAGCTTGTTGTCGACTAATCTGGCGTGCCATGCCTATGCCACCGGGCTGAGCATGTTGTATAGCAGATGGTGGACGTGCAGGGCTACTAGTAACGCCTTGACCAGATGATGTAATATTCATAGGCAGATTTCCTGCCATTGGTGACGAGTGGCTGTTTGGTGTATTATTGCGCGGTATTGGCGATGAGTTCTGAGCATGAGAATTCCCGTTTGGCAATGGGTGAGCATTTCCATGAGCTATTTGGTTTTGACCAGCCAATGCCTGTCTTTGTAATTCCCGAGCATGCATCTCCCTGTTGATCTGATTTTGGCGATTCATGTTGTTGATCTGCTGCTGATCTCGAGCAAGCTGCTCCGCTCTCCGTTCCATGTCTTTCTTTGCAGCTTTCTCCTGTTGCTCCTTTCGCAACCTGTTCGCTTGCTGCGTCGCCTCGTGTATGGCTTTGGCCTCCAGCTCGCGTGCGGCGCGTTCCTTCTGTTCTGCTTTGATATTCCTGATAGCCTGCCATTGTTCAAAGTTGGGTTGGAATGTTGGAATACCAGCTTCACCATCCGTCCCTCCAGCCTTGGCTCCGGCAGCCCCAGCCGAATATCTCTCATTCATGATAAGCATGAAATCCTGCTCCTGGGCTGCAATTGCCTCGTCGGCCGCTAGCTCCGCTATTGTCCGCTTCTTAATCTTAGGCGCAGGGTAAGGCTCTTTATGCTGGGAGTCGGTCAAACTTTCAAGTACTCTGTGCGCATCTTCGAGGTTGTCCACATGATCAAGGAATAGAGGAGGTGCAGTCGAATGTATCAGCTTGCTTTCGAAGCCATGAATCTCGTTTCCGCTAATCATCATTTTCTGCTTCTTCGCAGGGGGACCGCTAGTGGAAGGTGTTGGGGGAACCGCAGTAGAGGGAGTAGGCGGAATGGTTGCAGAAGCTGGGGTTCGAGGTACGGCGGTGGATTGCTTTCGATTATTCTGCCGCGGATCCACGGTGTTGGCTTGAATAATGACTTCTTCGTGAACAGAAAGCGGGGTAGGAAATAGGACCAGGGTGAATTTATTTGGGCCTTTACTGGGCTCCTTGTCTTTCGATCCTGAAGATTCTACTGCTCGAGAATTGGCGTCGCTTGCGTCTCCATTGGCAGTTACCTCGGCCTTTTTGGGATAGGGCACGTATGGTGATGGTGTTATGTGTTCATTATAATTATGTATGGAGAATGGCACATAGCTGTCGTCTTCGGTAGAATTCGCGGATATAGAGGACTCGCCGGAGTTGGTCCTATGGTCCTGGATCTGGACGATAAGACAGCCCTCATAGAAGCGGGTGCCAGCAGCAGTTAAATCTTCCATCATATCGTGCGGTATCGTTTGGGCTTTCAAGTGCTCGAGGATGAACTTCATTGGCGAATTGTATGAAAAGCTACCATCCTGTGTGTCGAAACGAAAGTGCGTCGGATGCAAGTGAATGATGAGAGATGGCGGCTTGTTGCGATGTCGCTTCAAGACATAGTCCTGAGTTTTGACGTATGGCTCCGTCATTCTCTTCGCAGGTCTCCGTTCTCCATCGGCCCCTCCTCGTCCAGTACGACTCGGCCGCCCCTGAATGTCCCCAGGTTTTTGCGAATCCTTCCTCCGATTGCTCAATCGCGGTCCCAAGCCGTTGGCGTCGCCATTGATGCCGTTCACCGTAGGGGTAGGGGGCTGTTTGAAGCCAGGAGGTCGCTTGGAGCTCACGGAGGGCGACCGTGACGATTGAGAAGAATGGACCCCATTGGTCTGGACAGTGGGAAGAGGGGGCCGCTTCATCTTCGTTTGGTGGGGTGCCGAAGGTTTTGGCGCGACAGCGGTGGCCATCGTGCCTGACTTCCTCGAGATGACGAGGAGGAGGCAGTGGTATGGCAAGGCGTTAGCCTTCCAAAAAGTTACCTCAGTAGGCACAAAGCTTGTACCTCGCCCTCGTACTGTCGCATTGGGGACGTGGGGGGAGGTTGAAACTGGGGTGATTGTAGCGCAGCTGACCCGCCGGAGGTATTTGATAGTGGTAGTGAGCGTAAGTTACAAAACAACCTTGGAGACCTAGCAGACTTGAGAGGCGAGAGAGATACTTTTGGTGGGAAGTGATGGGATTGTACGAGAAAGACAGGCGGTTCCACAGTATCAAAAGTCCGATGATATACGCTAACCCTTTTCGGTCCAGCGAAGATCGGGTGCAGTCGACAATGGCGAAATACCACGACTCAAATATATCATTACGAAGTCCGATCAATTGATGATTTACACTCGTTGCCCAACGCCTTACTAGTCTTTGGCAGGCAATTGCTTATCAAAGCGCAATGCAGATTGTCATAACCCATGCCCAAGCCGTCAGATGATATAATATAATCTCCTGTCCGTTTAATCATAGCCTCCCACGCGTCGTTTGAAATCTTCACCAATGCGGAGGCCGTCAACAATTTCCACCCCTTTCCCCAGCCCAATTCTTGGGTCATCGTGCCACCACTTGTCCTTGCTTTCATCTCCACGCTCGTCTTCACTATCAACCAGCCCTCCATGGCCGCTCTCGTCTCCAACTACCACCAAGATCTGGCCGACCCAGCCCGACATCTGCGGTATAGCGTCCCCACCTGGGCCCGAGAGGGTTTGCTGTAGGTATACAGTTTCTGGGCCAAGGTGACGAAGTAGATGGATGTATCCGGTGGGAGTTGTGAACGGCATGATCATGGTATCTTTCTCAACGAGCGCTTGCGCTTGTGTGTACAGTGTATTGAACATCGTGGACCTGGTAGAAGATGTCTTTTGATCAGGCGTCTGTTCGTCTGGGCTTTGAGCATCCTCGTGGCCGATGTTGGAATAGGAAGAAGTCATTGACGTAAGTGCTTGGTCAGGCGGCGTGTCTGCGAGGGGATGTTGCTTAAGATCCGGTGCATATATGAGGACAAAGACGCGTGACTCGGCATCCATGTGTTCTGGCAGATGAGACAAAATTGACTTTACTAGTTGTCAGTCTCCTTCCTATGATGGAAAGCTCCATCTAAACACTTACGCCATTCTCTTGGTGATACCCCGCGCCATCACTGTGCTCGTAGTCCGTCTCCGCTGAAACCACGATTGCAACGGTTCTTCGCTTGGCTCCGGCTTTTACATCAGAGCGAGCAGCTTGCCGAGCAGTCACCGAGCCTGAGCTTTCTGCGTCGGGCCCCTTTCCACCTGCCGGCCCTCCTATCTGCGAGTCTGCTTCCTCGGACCATCTCGAATGGTCCTCGTAACCCGCTTTGTCTTCTTCTGTGATCGACGACAACGCTCCACCGACAGCAGCTCCCGCAGCAGCCACCCCAGCGACAACATTTTTCTTTGCGCCATCGAAGATCTGCTGAGGACTTGGAGTTCGTCGAAGTGCTCCAGACATACGTGCAACAATGCTCGCATCTTCCGCTGGCGGTCCGAATGAACCGGGCATATAGAGTGGCTCGCCTTGTTGACCTGGTGCATATGAAGACTGGCCAGGAGGACCTTGAAAGCCTGGAGGCGGGGCATTGGGGTAATTCTGTGGTGGGGGCGAGTAGCCGGAGGGAGGAGGAGCGTTTCCATAGCCAGGAGGACCTTCGGAGCCGGGAGGTAGGTCGCCGTCCTCTTCATCGTTTCTTTCCTTCCATATCCAAGCCACAAGCCCCGCGGTCGCAACTGTGACTGTCACAGCTAGGGGGATCCAGTAGCCCCAGGCTGTTCTTCGCGTCGAGGCACCATACGTGGTCCGTCGCTGGCGCTCGTATGAGTAAGACATTGTGTCCGTTGAGTGAGTAGGGCTTAGAGGAGGTGCAAGACCACAAAGTGGCCATGCGATAATAGAAGAGAATCAACATTGTTTACACTGGCTCGAGGGCTGGGGAACGCCAAGAAACGGGACACTAGCCTGAATGTGGGCAAACTTCTTAGGGCTGAATATCGAAGGGAACTTTTGACTTTGGAGTTTCGTTCTCCCTTTCCTTTGAATACCTGATCGATGCTGCATTCGAAACTGCAAGAAATTCAGACTCCCCAACGTACCTACATAGGTGCCAAACGCAAACAAGGTTGGATGTGTGGAAGAACGCCTAATCATTTCGAGCTTTCGACATCTATTTTCCATGTGATACTTTGCCTTTCAGTTTGACATATTACGTAGACAGCATGCCGCATGCTTTGGGTATGCCATCGCCGGGCTTTCAGGCCATCATACTATGCGGTCCCGGCGTTTCTTTAAACACTTTCACCGCGAATCCAGAAGAATTTCCAAAAGCATTAGTCCCAATTGCCAACCGCCCTATGGTATGGTACCCTATGGATTGGTGCTACCGTATGGGTATTACAAGTACGTAGACCTCTCATCACGTTCAAATCACGATAATGTTGTCTGAGCCTGATTGTTTGCGTTTTGCGAATAAATGACAGAAAAATGGGGATCGTTCTGTCGAATGCTATTTACCATTTTTTTTACTAGCGTTATTTATGAGCAAAGATAAAAAATAGCCCTCATTTTCAACCTGTAAGACTTCCTCATCAAGTCAAGTGTCTGACAAGATATCAAGATATACATCTCATAATTCCACCTTCCTCTCTACCAGCAATTCGAACGGCCCTCGCCCAAAATCCGCACCTTACATCCCTCCCACTCCCAAAACCCGACATCCTCTCCCCACCGTCTCTTTCGGAAAATACACCAACTGCCGAGATCCTCCGGGATCCTGAAGTCCAAGCCGTAATAACAGGGGACTTTCTTGTGCTACCCTGTGATCTGGTGTCCGAACTACCAGGCGAATCTCTGCTTGAAGCGTGGATGGTTCAGCAAGGAGGGCTCGGAGGTGCAAGCTTTGAATCCGATGATTATGGAGGGCCGAAGATGGGCCTAGGAGGTGAAAGTGGCGATAGGCGAGGGGGGTTAGGCGTTTGGTTTGAGACTAAGGGAGAAGACAGCACGAAAGGTACTGAGACGGATTTTGTCATCACTACTTCGCTTCCTCAGCCAGCAGCACCGCCGCCCGGAGGTTCGCTGAGGCCGCATATCTCAAAGCTCCTTTACGCCACCACGACCGACACACTACGCGACATCACTGAAGAGAAGAAAGGTTTCCCAATCCGGCACGGCCTGATCCGAAAACATGGCAGAATACGCATGTTGACAACTCATCGCGACGCGCACATCTATCTCTTTCCCTACTGGGTACTCGAAATGATCAAACGTAATGAATCTTTCGATAGCATCAGCGAAGACGTTGTAGGCTGGTGGGCCAAAGCTGGTTGGCAAGACGGTCTGGCAGGAAAGCTGCAAATGCGCCAGATTCTCGACCCACTCCATGTCGAAGAAGCCAACGATGGCGAAAACGGCAGCCACGCGAATGGCAACATCGAGGACGAAATCGACCTTGCGAGCATGAGCAGCACAATCACCAGCACTCTCCGTGTATCATCCAAAACCACCCCAAAACCACCCTCCATCCCCCCAATCCTCTCCTACATCCACCCCACCACCACCCCAGCTTCCAACCCAACACCCCTAATCCGCCGAGTCGACACCCCCCACCTCCTCCTCCACACCTCCCTCCGCCTCGCCACCCTCCCCCCAACCACCGAAGCAACATCAACACCCCACTCCCACCCCTCCAAAATCTCCCCCGAAGCCTCCATAGCACCCCACACCAACATCCAAACCTCCACAAGCCTCATCGCCCCAAACACCACCATAGCAACCCACGCCGTCATCAAAACCTCCGTCATCGGCGCAAACTGTGAGATCGGCGAAGGTGTGCGGTTGACGGGGTGTTTGCTTATGGATGGCGTTGCGGTGAGGGAGAAGTGTGTTTTGCAGGGGTGTATCATTGGGCGCAGGGCGCTCGTGGAGGCGGGGTGTAATCTGAGGGAGTGTGAGGTGCAGGAGGGGTTCAAAGTGGAAGAGAAGACTGAGGGGAAAGGGGAGAAATTTATGAAATTCGAGGGGCTGGAGGCTGGTGGGGAGGATGGGGGGGAGGGTGATGACGAACTGGTTGGTGGGGATGAGGAATGAATATGGCAGTGATGCGTGGTGAAAGACTACAACCCATGAACGTCTTCAATGTGGTAGAAGGGTGATTGTTCTGCCATACAGGAAAACACAGAAGATGGTATCAAGTGTAAAATTCGAGATACGTCCCGCGAATCATGTACCAGAACCTCCAAACCTCCAAATATTGCATAAACGCTTCTACGACTCTTCCACTCCCGTAATTACAATCACAAGTATTGGCGAACCACCAAAACTCCTTCCTCTAACCTACAAAAAAAGCAGCGCCAATTGCGCAACGAACCGTGAGCTCCTTGTAGCCAGATGGTAATGAAATTCTCCATTTGAGTTGCGAGAGCGTAGAATATTCTCCACTATCAGCGTAAGTAGAGTAACGGACGCAATACCTCATCGAATGATACTCCAGCTCAAGGGCCATTGCGAGGCCGGAGGGAGAGACCACCCCACCCCTGACGGTCAGTGTTACTCACACTCTCATTACATACACAGCCAGTCTCGGGAGCTTCAAAGTTGACAATAAGAGATCTCAAGCGATTGCTATGGGCCGATATTGATAATGTATTAGGACCGCTATCGAATCCTACCAATACGTATCAACTCGCTTGAAGACAATGTAAATCCGCCTTCCAATTCCGCTATCCGCCTGTAGAGTCCTTCTAAAGTGTAATGAAGGATTTGCAACCTCGGTAGCCGGGTTCTTAAACAAAGCCATGCTTCAGGTATGTTAAGCTATCCTAATACTTAACATACTTCTGTAGAGAAATGTGTGGCTATGAAGAGGAAATTTCCTCGATGGCAATTATTGAAGCGCTAAGAGTCAGTAGAGATCCCATGCTCCAAGCTAGAATACTGCAGATGCGGGCATAACCTCAGACTTCGCGGTGATCTTCACAAACGAAGAGCGATTGCCGTTCATTGGTGTGGTACGCTCTTCTTGGTTGCGGTGCTGTTGGAATCTACGGCGAGTTTCGTGCCTATTTTAGTACTGCCTAAGCCCCGGAAAGAGACGACTAGTCCTTGGTCTCAACTTGAACGATATTTAGTATTTGCTCACAATCTTCGAGAGATAGTGCGGCCGCGATCATGGCCGGCGAAAGGGTTGATATTACGTGCGTAGCGAGCTTCGCCACACATCGTGGGACGTGAGAGATGTGTATTCTGACTGCGAGTCGGTCTAGTGAGGACCGAGTATCAAAATGTGATTGCACCCATCAAAGAACCCACAGGATGTTGTTCGGAATTTGTCGGATCATTAGCGCCAAAGTCGACAAGGCGATTTAGTCGGCTTTCCTGATCAACTGCGAGATACGGTGGTCTCTTCCACGTGATTGATTAAGCCCTCTCTGTGGGCTTAAGGACATCCACCCGAGTGCTTGGTCGTTCATAGAGTCAGTATGCAATCTCAGGCGCTTGCACATCTTGACAGAAACACGTCGTGGATATGTTTGTCAACGAACAGCACCGACGGCATCCATTAGGCAGCTGAGAACGTTAGCGTTCTTTCCGCTCGTACTCGCAAAGATGAAGTGCACACAATCTAGTATGCTATCAAGCACGTCCCTGTCTCAGGCTCCCATATCAGCGACTCAAGTGTTGCAGAAAGGGGCATATTTGGTGGTTTGCTACTCTGCCATGACCAATCCAAGTGTTGCAGACCGTGATATATCGTGGGAACGACCGTGGGATCTCGGACATGCGCAGCTGGTAGCGGCTTCTACGTGGATCAGCCCGTCAAGCCTGCTGTGAGCGAGAGTGAGACGACAGTCAGGTCTGCAGTGTACGCCCGAGAAGTTCCTGTTCTCGGCAATCGTTGATGTGCAGAGCGGCCGTTCGGTCTGTCAGAGCCTCAGGGCTGTTCTTTGAAAAGCTTCTATCGATCCAACATCTTCCTCGGCGCCATCATTGGTACACAGCCGCGATGGGAGATAACGTAGCTCGCTTTCCAGCACGCATTCCCATTGCCTCCGGGACAATTTAGCGGCACCATTCGATCGAACCTTAAGCGGAGAAGTGGGCCTCAATTTACCAAACGTCGGAAAGAATGTTCCGAAGCCTTGTACTTATAATAGGACCCTGATCCGGTCGATTCACGTATCACAGCCATAGGCGCAGCATCAAGTCAGATCTAGCAGGGCGATCCTTGAGGCTGTTGCAGCGTCCGCAGTCTCGAGTTTCCCTGGTTGAATGGTGATCAGTGTCGAGGATTGGTCGCTAACTCGACGCATATATGCAGGCATATGAAGCTTGCGCAGGGACCGGATACGAGAAAATATCCGTAAAAGTTGGCAGGAACTGCGAATCCAATGAAAAGATTCCGATGACCATTCAGACCCGCATTCCTCGGAAAGTGGATATGTTTCAGGCGGTACATCTGCACAAGGAATTGATTGGGCCGGGCGATCAAGCCTCGAATGCAGGCAACCCTAAAAGGTTATCAGATCTTGTCGGAAAGATCGGAGGCTATCACTGGCGAGAGCACATCCTGGCATCCGCTCATTCCTTGGTGGGTGTAGATGACCATTCCTGTATATCTTCGGCACCAACCGAGTAGAAAATTCGGAGGCAGAACGTTCTGCCTCCTGCTTCCCCAGAACTTGCAGCCTTCTGTAGTGGACCACCTAATAACGTTATAGCCTCGAACTGTTTACCAAGCTACCCCACTAGTGCAATGCGTGACAAGACTGGGAGCTTCATAGTCAGACATTTGCAGTGCTCGGATCAAAGCGAAGGCTTGGTCACATAGACTGGCAGCGGGGAAGTAGAAGCTCAATCTGATGAACCATGGTGATGGTAATCATACTGGTCGAAGAGTCCCCCACACTCACTTCCCGAGGGTACCATCCGAATTGTATCAATCAGTAAGGTCAATACCTGAGCATCTACAATACGGTGCTAGTCGACCTTTAGCTTCCGTTACTGCCTGAAACATATGGGGTATAAGCCAACATTCCGGATACCTTGCTTGTCAATTGACTGTCGCGCCTCTTGAATACCGTTCGTGGAATTCGCTGGCTTAGCGAAGCAACTCAAGTCTATAAGGGTCTTCAAAAGCCTTGTCATCTTTCCCCCTCGATCAATACCTCTCTTGGCAAATTGTTCCGTCTCCACATCCTTTGAAGAATTATTAGTATGTCGATTGCTGGTGTAATCATGATGAACGACCAACTAACCAACGTGGCAGACATAATGTCGAATTATCTGTACAGCGGGTCGCATGGCGGCTTGGCCATGGATGCGGACATTAAAGATTCAGGTGGTGACCTTGACATATTTCAATACGTCAACCCACAGGATACAAACAACCAGTATCGTCGACCTCAAGATGATCAGCTCTCGACAGTTTCGAAGAGATTGATAAGAACACCTCAAACAATGATCGATACCTCATCACGTCGACCGTCACTGATGTCACCAAACACAGCAGCTTCCTACAACGCCGACCCAGGATCTGCGTCATCTGCATCTTCTTTTGACTCTTCGCCTGGATTTCCATCAAGCTGCCCAAGCTCTGCCTCGACTGCGCCATCCTCACGTCGTCAATCAGCAATCTGCCCAGAGCATCACCAGCAATACTATTTACCTGTCACTTCTACAAGCCCTCTGTTCCGGTCTGAAATACCCAAGGAGAACTGGAGTCTGAACCAACGAATGTTACAAACCCCTTTTTCCACTGATGACCAAGATATCCGAACAGATGTCACCACGTTCACCTTTGCGGGCGACGCTATCACAAGCGACCTTGATGACGACCCTCTCGCGGCTAACGACCCCCGAATGGCATGGCAGGAACGGAATACTGGTACCTATAGCATGCCAGCCTACGATTTGGAAAATCGAACCTTGACCATGGACTTGTTCTCGAATGCCAATGGGTCCATGGCTCCTCGGTCTATCGAATACCCTCGCGCAGCCTTCGAAAGTCCGCAACCGAGCATTTTCCCGGACGCCATTTCTGAAAGCCTTGTACCATCGCAGACGAGCACATCAGTCCTAGGTCCAAGCTGGGAGCACCAGCCTGGCGGGCATGATGACAACATGTCCTATTCCGACGACGAAAGCCCTCCAGACATACAAACAAAAGCAAGCCGGAGTTTTCGGGAAACGAGCATCACGAGAGGCAATCCAGTGACGACTGACGGCCACAAGCAAATTTGTAAATACTGCCCTTTGCTTGTTCCACCCAAAAAATACGTGTGCAACCGACAGGAGCACATGAAACGACATTGCGCCGCAAAGCATCCGATGGAGTCCGGGACCCCTCAGGATGTGTATACCTGCGAGTTTGCGGACTGCATCGATAAGAAAACTGGTAAGCGCAAAATAATCGTAGCTCGGGGCGACAATTTCAAAGCCCACTACGCCAAGACGCATTTTAGCTACGGCAACACAGAGAAAAGTGGCAAAAACGTTAGGAAAAGCATGAAGATGTCGATAGAGAAAGGACTCAGGGGCTACGACGCCAGATGGACACTCATGCTGGCAGGCAAAATGAAAGTGGGTGAGAACTTGAAGAGCGTGGGCGATGACAAGCCTCAACAGAGTTTCTTGAGCGTATGGAAAATGATTGGATACTCGATCAAGGAGACGCGAGAGATGAAAGTCAAAGACATCGCTCCTGACTGGCAAGGTCCGGACAACACCACGCTAGAGAAATTCGATTGTAGATGGAAAGCATTGAAGGACGGCAGAATGGATTATGAGCAGGCGATGTCTGTGGGGACTAACATGCTGGAGACTCCCAAGCAAGGTTTGCTTGGTGTGGACATGATGCAGTCGAAAGAGATGGGACTTATGGGTATCGATCCGCGGTGGATTGAGTTGCGCAGTGGACGCATGAGCATTGAGGATTCTGAAAAGTTGGGCGTGAAACAACTTGCACTGCAGGCCAGGTGTAAACGATGATCCGACGTATGACGATATACTGCTGGTATGATCTGATGTTAATCGTTTTTGGCAATTGTAATGGATAATGGGTAATGTACCTTATGCTAGATAACCATCTCGGTATGTAACGGCGGTATAATCGACAGCATTTTTGCGAATCACACACTATAGCATTGGCAGCCTCTTTTGTACTGTTGTCATTACTGAAGCTCACTTGCATAGATATGGAGGGCATCAACTTCATGTTCAAACCCAGGCCTAGCGAAGCAACCCATATCGTTCACACCGCTTCGTGGTTCGCGGTCGGCAATCTGAACCATCAACAAGGCTAATTCCTCTCATTTGCACCCATATTGTCAGCTTGGTCCTTGGGCTTCTTCTCATCATAATTCGGCCTCTCCCCTTCCTCCTTGTTCTTTTTGCCAAAGATTCCCTTGAAATTGGCGATGAGTCCGGGACTAGCTCCCTTCTCCTTTATGCTGGGAGTGAGTGAGCGTTGATGGCCAACGTCATTTTCAATGAAGGAGCGCATGATGCTGCCGCGTGTACAAGTAGTGCTAAATTGGTCTTCGTGTTCAGGGCAGAAATCGCCGTCCTTCTCGACGGAACACGAACAGTCTGCAAGGCAATGGGGCATGTTGACGTTTGCTCTGCGGATTTCAAGAGGGACAAATCGTGGAATCTTCGTAAATTTAGAACTCGTCGGCTCTGTATGACCACCAATGAACAGCAATTCGCGTTCTGGAGTAGGAGCACGTAATCTCTCCGGGATCCTAGACAACGGCGTGGGCGGAAGTGAGGTTGATCGGCGTTGGATAGGTGGTGGATGGCGCCCGAGGAAGTTTGAAAGCCGAGGCTGATAGTTTTCCGACGACCGTCGTCTCGGCAGGCTAGCTGGCGAAGACAGGGACGAATCTTGGGAGCTTGATCGAAGTGGACCAGTGGGTCTGTACTACTATATTTTAGTATTGACGAGCAAGTAAACATGGTACGCAGTTGGTACCTTGTCGTGAACGGGCGTTGGTGGACTTAGTGGTACGGATACGTTTCCTACCTGATCAGATAGAATGCCGGATACTGTAATGAGTCAGCTATCCCGTACTGGCGTTGGGGGGCCAGTACACTCTTACCAGGGCGTACAGTAGATACAACAGACTCTTGCGACTCGAAGGGTTTGAAGACGATAGCACCCGAGGGGCCGAGTTTCAATTTGCTGTTCTGAGGCTTTGATCTCGAGGGCGTGAAGAGATTCGACGCCCACCCTACAGATCGCTTGATTGTGGGTCGGGTATTGATAGCTGAAGATGTTTCTGGACCAGGTGTTGATGCCTCTGGTGCGAGGTTGATGATGGTGGTGGGTTGGAGAACGGAGCTCAGGTTGTGTGATGCAGCATTATCCTTAGCCGAGCCATCCCCATTACGGATTAGCTTGTGAAACATCAGGAGCTAGCGTTTCTGGTGTAAGCTTTGTAGAGCGTCTGCCGTTTGATATAGGGCGATTGATTCATGTGAGAGCTAGGAGCTGGCCTGCTCCCTGTTCAGCGGGCTCGTTGGCGGAGTTGGTATACACAGCGATACTGCTTACTCTCTAAATATCGAGACTCCTGTTCAAATGTCAATACTAATTTCATTTGTCGGCTTTTCTGGTGCGAGTGAGGGACGCTCGACAGCGATACCTAACCCGCGCTTACCTGCTTGTCCTTGCAACCACGAACGAAATTTGCGGATGTAAGATCACGACGTCCCAGCAAGATCGATATGAGGTGAATAGCGGACGCCGAGTACTGCGATTCGATGCCCGTTCGGATCGATTGTCTCACCAATCGCAATCCTGCCCAGCTTCTAGCAATCTACAGGCGAGCAGTCTGACGGGATCAATGAAGCCGATGAGATTCCGCAACTGGTCTTAGATGATTCGGCGAGACTCTGTCCAGCGTCCACGGTTCTTGCAGCCGTTCCGATCTACCAGCAGTCTCACCAACAGGTTTGACACGCAAGATCTTCGCCGAAGCTGGGTTTCAAACAGCGGTGTGTATGAACTGATTTGAAGATTCAGCGAAGATGAGCACTGTCCAAGGTCAACATCTCTTCCTACCTTCATCCGCTCGCTGTTGGGCTTGGCTCACCGGACGGGATTCCTGGACCCCTCACAAGACCGAACAGCAAGACAAGGCGAGTAGGCTCCAGACCCTAGCAATACACGACAAGAATGAGTTTTGAACGAGAACTGTAATTGATACTACCGCAATGAAAACATTACACTCGCAGCTCTTAACGATAATGTTTGGATTTCCGCTTTCAGAGAGTGAACAAGTGCAATTACGGGGATAACACATAGAATCATACCTACACAGGTAGCTTTTCGGGAAAAGCCTGCCGTGCGAAGCTTCTTTATGGGAGGTAGGAGCGACACTGCTACTGCAATACTAAAGCCAGACCTTGGGTGGCCATGACCTCCGGCCTGGGGAGCCTCTGGCTACGGTCGACACTACCACATTCCATTTGTGTGAATCCATGTTCACGCCATTGCAGTAACTACAACCCCTCGCCCCTTGACAAGATCACTCAGAATGGGAACCATTCAGTTGAATCGGGACCCGCCATGACTGCGTCTTCCAGACCACTATTAGCAGAAATTCTAGAGCAAATATAGCAGACTAGAGCTCACCTCTGCCTCCACACTTGCGGATAATTTCTCCATCAGTATCCCGGGCTGTCCATCAGACTCTATCATATGGCAGGGACCCCAAGAGCTATAAGATAATCAGTCCTCAAAACGAGCAAATTAGGAGTCTCAACATAGGAATACCTCTTCCATAACATCGCCTAAGACTTGTAATGAACTTGACAATACCAACCTCCATTCATAGCGATGAGTGGCAGCAAACTGCGCGTGGCGTAGGATATTCCCTTGGAGCAGCAAATCAAAGCAACAACCTCGCGCTGATCAAACTCTCACTCGTTCTTGCCACAATCTTTGAACAACCCCATTGCAAGAGACATTCTACGAGTTTCCCTGTCCTTCTGCCGCTTGTCGAGTGATTTGAGGTCAATTTTCACTTCAAGGATATCGTTATGAACCACCTTCAAGTTGTCTCTTACCCCCCTAATTTCTTTTCCGATGATGTAGTTGTTTCCAACTATACTCAACGCCGTTCCCAACGTTGTCAGAGCTGCTGGGTATAGGACATATGTCCAGACTAATCAGTATGTTAGCAATGCCATTTACCAGGGTAAAGACTTACAAGTTGGAAGGATTGGCCCGGCCATGGTAGGTCCGATGGAGTGCGGGGGATCGGAATTCCGTACATATTAGTATATAACCCGAACTTCTCTGAGAGGATCTGACTATCAGCTGACGGAAGTGAAGGTCTAAACGGTTGGATCGTTGTGATTGGGATTGGAAAGAGCACCGAGGGTCGGTCAAAGAAGTCGTTGCCGGTGTCCTCTCCACAATTGCGGCCAAGACCGGCAGGGAAATTTTGGCTTTGTTGACCGATCCCTCGTGCCGAATTTAAAATTTTGGTGGGAGAGACGATTGCGGGATGGCCGTCGATGCTCTTAGCATACCGATTAGGGACCATTTGGCAGGGTCTCTGAGTGGCGTGGGCCCATGTTTGAACCTGCCCGTAGCCAAGTCGTACACGGAGATGTATCATGCTTCGCAAACAATGCCACCAATTGGCACCCATCACAGTGAAATCCATCAATTTTCCTATGCCCTCGCACAGCCAAGCCACCTACCCAGCAACCCCAGCCAGCTTCAACCGCTGCAACCTCGCCTCCTCCTCCCCCTTCCCCTCCACCCTCTCCAAAAACTCCCTCCTCCCCAAATAACTCTTCCCACTCTTCTCCGCCCGCTCCAACTCCTCCCTCATACCCTGCCGTTCCACCTCCGCCTCCCAATCCAATTTGCTCTTCTCCACCGTATTCAGCTTCTTAGCCGCCTTCACATCCTTGCCGATATCCCACTGAGTAGCCTTCTTGTTCGTGTCGAGATGTCTCGTCCCTTTGCCGCCTATCGAGGTGGGGAGGTCGGCTCGAGGGGGTAGTTCACGGCCGCGGATTAGGTAGGTGGGGTTTGGGTCGAGGAGACCTTTGCGCGCGAGGGGGCGGCGGAGGGGTGGGCCGGTTGCGGGGGCGGAGCGTTTGTCTTTGGTGGCGAGGTAGGCTTGGGCTTCGGGGGATGATGTTGGGACGATTTTTGTGGAGGTGTGGGTTTCGCCGGCGAAGACGTAGCTGTGGGGGATTGTTATCGTTTGTTCAGCGGTTGGGGCTTTCAGTATCGAGGGCAGGTCTCTTGACGGAGGGTTTTCGGAAGATGGTGGTATGTTTTCGGTGTCTGGGGAGTCGTCCGGGCGTTCTGATCGGGAAGTGTGTGACTTGGGAGTGTTCAGGCGGGCCCAGACCGAATCGATATCTATAGTTGCACCTGAGGCTTTGGGAAGGTTTGCTTTCTTAACCTCGTCCCTGTAGACAGTGGAGAGCCGTCAGCAAAGGCTCAACTTCACCGCTGAAGGCAGTATCCAATTGGTCAAGCATAGACTCAGACACTGACTTCAAACCCCTATACCAAAACTTCAACAAAAGAACTTCACCTACCCACCCCTCCCACTCCTTAGTCTAACCCTCACCCCCACCGGTCCCTCCTCCTCATCCTCCCCTTCTTTCTCCTTCCCCTTCCCCTTCCTCCTCTTCTTCTTCCTACCCTGAGCCACTATCCCCTCATCCCCACTCCCCATCTCGACATCTCCATCCGCATCTTTGCTTAATTTTTTGCCTTTTGTTCGTACACCGGTACCCGCATCGCCAGCTTCAGATTCGTCGCCCGAGGACGAAGAGAGCGAGGCATCGAAGTCGGAGTCGGCGGCGGAGTCGTATTCTTCTTCGTCTGGAGGGGGGAGGGTAGGCGGCATTGTTGATGAGTAGGGAGGGATGTATGTGCGGAGCGAAGTGCTGTGAAGCGCGTCTAGGTTCGTGGCGAGGTGTGCCTGATAAAGTATTTGGGGCGCTGTGTTGATAGAGTTTCAAAGACAATTTGCGTGTCAAAGTTTACGATGCTGGGATATGATTGGCTGGAACCTTGGCTACTATCACACATCGGCAAGCTCATTCGATGTAAGTGAAGTCATGTAATACCTAATACATTGGAATTTGAACCCGATCCTTAAGAACAAATAAAGGGAACGCCTTTAGGCCGTCATTGACCGTGTCCTGATAACCCCGAAGCGCCAGCGATCCAGCGAGGTAGCTTCGATCCCATCCATATCTGCTGAGCGTACCCATGTTTGGGCAATCTCAGACTTTCATAAGCTCGACCTGGCTTTTCCCCATCTCGGAAGTACCCCTCTTCATCCTCATCTCTACCCACCAGCCCCAAGCTGCAACGCCCACGGCAAGTACCTCCATTATGACCAGAAATATCACTAGACCCAACGCCGCTGATCCTTGATTGCATATCGCGGTGAAGTTTGCAGGCGCCACGCTTTCAAAGCCCTGCCATTTGCATGTCCACGAATTGAGAGTGCCCTGAGATGTGCTGTACGAAAGATTGTTGGTGATGATTGAAGCGAAGATGGTGGTGAACAGAGACATAGCAAGGCAGACGAAAGATAGGACAGTAGACACAATATTGAGAGTATGCATTTTTCGTGCTCCCTAAGCCGGTGTTAGTAGGTAGACAGAAACTGTAGAAGAGGCTTTGGATAGACCATAGGTGCGAAGGCGGCAGCAAGGTACACGAGACTTAGGACTGCGACCGTGATGCCGCATCCCAGTACTGAATGGGTCGGCCGCAGGTCCACATTGAGAGGCCATAGCGGTAGAAGCCATTCGGCACCAAGGTGCGAATTCGAGTAATGGCGAAGAGCGACGCCTGCGCATGCAATGGCCGCAATCGAAGTAGCCAGTGTGATCGCTGTGATCCCCAGCCGTATCAGGTATACCCATCTAGAGAACTTCTGGTTGCGTGCTGCAAGCAAATCGTCTGTGGTGTACGCAGGTGGGACAATGCTCGGACTGCGTCCCATCGCAGAGAATGTTGGGGAGCCACTGGAAACGAATTTGGGCTTCTGCTGTGAGGGAGGAGTCATGATCCGGAAAGTCATCTTGAGTAGAGAGTGAGAAGATAGAGAAGGGTGTCAACCAGCGACAATGTAAGTAGAAACGGAGAAGAGTAGAGCTGTAGCCAACGAGACACAGGTGAGGCTTGAAATGGGTCGGAGAATTGGGTATGATCATATAGATTGACGGCTCGGCCAAGCTATCTCTTCTGTAACTAAATATATCGAGCCCTTCAAGTCTTTGACCAACCAGTACATTTTCCCTCCCTCTGAATGTAGGGAATTGGGTACAGTATGTAATGGTGCTTACAGCGAGACGCTCAATCTCTGCTTGAAGAAGATCTTCGTCTCTCCATCGAATGGGATGAATTTACTCCGTTGCAGCAATATGAGGCTGCAGACTGTCCCTCGCGCATAATCTCAACGATTGGAGGGGGCTCGTCTTGTTCCTGGGCTAATGCATATCAGCAAGGACTCCCGTACCGCATCCTTGGAGGCAGCTGTCGATTGGGCCGTTTCGGATGTAATGGAAAGTCACACGGCGCGTAAAGAGGTCTGTGATTGT
>JAABUL010002323.1_pt1 | contig 31919 bp, 23 predicted proteins | sample 5559151 | NCBI WGS metagenome assembly JAABUL01 (sample SAMN10711876, study PRJNA513368) | rock metagenome | isolation source: Antarctica rocks | place: Antarctica: Victoria Land, Pudding Butte sud
AGATGATATATCCAGGCTATCAACTGAATCCGGGCGACATGTTCCAGGTTGACCTAGATCGAGTTCTCTTTGCCACAGGAGCACCCAAAGACAGTTCCGAGCGCCGCGCAGGACGAAAATTGCGACGCAAAGCGTCTAAAAGACAGTCCCAGGGCGATGTTGAACCAGCCGAGCCCCCAAAGCCCAAACCGCCTCCACCATCTGAATCCACCGGTTTCGGCAAAACGCCCAAAGACACTCTTAAAGAAATGCTCGCGCAGGCGAAAGAACTTCTCTCGAATTCTTCAGAGTCGCTGCCCGCAAAACGAAAACAAGACCTGCGGGCTTTCCAAAGAACAGTGAAACGCACCCTTTCCCGCCCAGATACTCTCACTACTTCCTCCCTCGACAAACAACTAGAAGAGATCACAGCCCGTATCACGGCTGCCCCTTCACTGCCTCCGGTTTCACCTACATTAGCGTCAGATATACCGACACTTTCTACTCCCGCGCTCCAAGCGGAAGCCTCAACACTCTCGCCTGACCAGCTCAGGATTCTACGTAACGCGCTCCAAGAGGCGCGGGAGAACCCTGTAGACGCATCAAAACCATATGCCACACCTTGGAGGCCAAGGCAGTGGATGTCAGCCTTTGCCTTTGTTCCGAGATATCTTGAGGTGCATCAGAAGGTTTGCAGTGCCGTCTACGTCCGGCATCCAGTTTCTAGACCAGGATTAGCAGAGGTGCCAACACCGTATGGACTAGAGGTAAATTCGTTGGCGCATAATTGGTACCTCAGAAGGAGATAAGCGTTGTATGATGCAAGCAGAGGTTGCATTGCATCAAAGGATGGTGCAACTATACGAACATATCACTTTACCATAGGTTAAAATACATAGCGAGCCATAGGGGTATATCGTATCATGCTTTTCCGAAATGCCTGTCTACGCAAAAACGGTCGAGAACACCGCCCCAGCGACGAAGAGAGAATTGTTCTACATCCTCTTTCACGTGTACTCGGTAAGGCAAAAGCTACGCCTCTTCGATATGATCATTGTCCGTCGTCGTTGTTTGCTATCTATCGATCTCATTTGTCGGAACCCGATACGTAAAGATCGTATGTCCCTAAGCCTGCAATAGAAGCAACAGCCTCACCTGGCATTAATGATCATCGTCACCCTCCTTATTGTTCAGATCACGTTCCAGGCAAATCCGATTAGCAACAAGCAGAAAGCCCAGAGGTACGACTTTTATCGAATAGGATTTCCGTCTCATGCCAACATAGCATGACGCATTCTGCGGTGATGCCTCACGGAGGCGCGTGTCGACCTGTGGTGAACAATCCAGGTCACGCCAGATTCTTCACAGCACAACCGGGAAGGGAAAGTTATCGAGCAAAAAGGAGGTAGTTTCTAAGATGCATCAGGGGCTCCTTCCCCAGACCCAGAAACACCGATATCAATAAGGCCAAGATATTGGCTATCTCGGATACAAAGCGCGGGATGATCTGAATACCGGCCACGGCCATTCATCGGCTCCTGTTCAATTCCTTCTCGGCCTCTTCCGCGCCCCCTTGCCAGTACTCTCGGACGAGTGTTTGTAATCTCAACCTGGACAAACCCTTAACCTTCGAAGTACTTTCAAGATTCCAGACTCTCCTATCGCTTTGCTCGCATCCCCTTCTCGCCAATGCCAGGATAGTCCCATCCCTAGGCCACCAATTGAGTGAGCTCATTTCTTCGAAGTAGCGCCATCCGTCCTCGAGCCTGGCTTCGCTGTTCAAACACACAAGTATCAGTCTATCGTATGTCAGTTTATCCGGAGTGATCTTCAGGGCCGCCATCTCTGAGGCAAGAAACATGGCTAAGTCTTTTCTTGCCGCTTGAGCACAGCCCCGGAAAAGGATATTGAAAGTTGCCGTGTCCGGCTGTAGATTGGATGTAATGCTGTGTAGGGTTTTGTACAAATTAAGGGCGGACGGGAGGTCCCGGTGCAGGATACTTGCCTGCATCACAACATTCACGGCCTGTATAGGAATCTGCCGGTCTTGTTCGTGCAGATCTTTCAGCATCGTAATGGCTTTCGCAGGGCGGTTTGGCGCTTGGCGCAAGTGGGCGTATATTGATCGAGTCGACGCCTCTGTGGGTGGCTGACCAGCAGCGGTCATGATGGTAAGGAGGTTTAACGCTGTTGGAAGATCATTGTCGGCCATGTAAGTATCTAGTAGGGCTTCATAGTGGTGGAGCTGGATGGGATTGCCCGAACGGCGACCAAGAATACGAAGGACGGATGTTGCCAAGTATGTATCGCCATGGCGGGCCGCAGTGCTGAGAATATTGATACAGAAGCCTGCTGGAGGGTTAAGGTAAAATGTCTCAACCCTAGCACGGTATGCAAAGAGGGTAGCGGCGTGGTGGAGAGCACGGGACGCGGTATCGAGGAGGTGATACCAGAGTGTTGCGGATATGGTGAGTTCGCCATCTGAGACACGGTATTCCATTAATATGAGAGCCGAATCAAACTCTTCAGCAGAGCAAAGTGTATAGATCATCATGTCGTATAACCAGGATTCGATTCTGGTCCCCTCCTTTCGCATTTGCTTCAATGTGTCCAATGCGAGCTCGAGCTGGCGGTCTCTGATCAAACCAGCGACGACGTCGTGCGAGCCATCTCTTGTTAAGGTGAACCACCGTTGACGTAGCTCGTCAAGTATGTGGTGTCGCAACAGGTAGTCTGGATGTACAGCCAGGACCTGGAAGCTGTTAGTTGAAGCTTTAATTTTGTATGAATTAGACGTCTGCTACTTTTAAAACAGCATGGTAGGTAGCTGAGTTTGGGGTGAATCCTTCATTGGCCATCTCTTCCAATAGGTTCGAAACTTCAGATGCTGAGCCATATTCGTGGTCCACATTGGCGAGCAGCAGGGCATCGTATAGTCTTACATTCGGCTTCTCACCGCGCTCAGTCAACAGGATGTTGACGCACACCTGTATCTGAGAGTGATTTCCCCCTAAAGCTATCTGGCGCAGCTTTTGATAGACGGTCTGGATGTCGAGCTCTCTCATAAAGCCTTGGTCGCGCAATTCGAGTGCACTGGATACGGCTCTTTGATGAATGTATTTCCGGGCAAAGACATAAGCTCCTGGGGCGTTGTATCGTAGAGCCGCTCGAGGAATCGTTGTGAAGATCCGCATATCGTTTCGGAGCTGAAAATTTAGACATTGCTTGGAGGCCGGTCTGGAGGCTACAGAGAAAGCTAACAGCTTGTGAACATGCGACGAAGGACACAGGTAGTTCCATAGTCCGTCAATGACTTGTTTCACCACTGGCATTGACTTGGGTGGAATGTCCTATAAAGCATCCGGCAAGTCAGTGTACCTAAATCGTACTAGCCCCTTGATTCGCGCGCTCACTATTCCACCTCACTACCATAGTATTGCACCTCACTATTGCACCTCACTATTCCACCTCACTATTCCACCACACTATTCCACCACACCTCTTTCATGCTCTTATCTTGTCACGATGTAGTATATTCGTACATACAGGCATGTTGGGATGGTGGATGATGTGATGAGAACATAACGTGTCAGATACAAATCACAATCTGCACGTACGAAGGCTCTTTCCATTATTATTGCTGTGGATGACAACTACAGCACTAAGTTTGTCTTGTTACACCAAATCAGCATAAGTGAGATAAGAATTTCATGCCTGGAAAGGTCACAACATGCCTCTTTCGGGTCAAGTTAACAAGCAATCCTGTCTTGCAGGAGCTGCAAAGCCAAGCAATCTTCCCAAGAGCCTGAACACTTTTCAACAGTGAGCTTGTGCACCTGGTCCACTAGTGTATCACTCGCATCCGTCGCTTTTTCATACAAAGCTCTATTAAGTTGACGCTCTTCCGACCCTAAAGAAGCTCCACTTCCTCTGAAATTATTATCTTCAAGACTATGAAGTATATCCGTGTTTGCGAACAAAGCGCAAACGTGTAGTCTACATGAGTACAATGGCTTTGAGTATTCGATTTAGCGGCCTGGACTTGTCTCTTCCTTGCTGACGTTAGCGATGAGAACTCATACTCTTGTAAGGTGTTTCCCACATCAATGTGCGAGTGAAGTCGTATAATTTCCTTTTGGCATAATGTTCCAGTTCTTCCGTGCCTACACTATGTAAATCATCATCTTTCGTTCGCACAAGGACTCCTTCCTGGGCTGATCTGGTTTGTGTACGCTACATCCGGATGATCTGAGGATATCCCCGAGGATGCTCGAGGCAATCCTGAGGAATTCTTGCTCAAGAATACCACACCACGACAAGATCTGGCTTTGAAGAGATTGCGTAGCTTAATATTTTGGGAGCAACCTACGATTTTGTATCAAATGCACAACATGACGCTCTAGTATCAACATATCTTTCCAATTTCCAATGTTTAGATAATTGGCTCTGGATGAATAGCTCTGCTAATCCAACGTTACCCTTACCTGATTTCCCGGCCCAAATTAGTCAAAGATATGTTCGCTATCCAGCAAGTTCAATCTACAGCATACCCAGATTCAATGTCGTGCAAATGCTCCTGCGGTATTTCTATGCCAAAAGGCTGGGCGCGTGGCATTAAGTACTTTAGGCACTATTCATTGTTCCCGACGTCTATGATCTAGTTCGAAATACAATGATGGTAAGATAGATATCGCAGCCCCAGTCAAACGTTCACGTTCGGTATGTTATGTATGAATTCGATCACTACCCCATTTAGCCCGAATGCGAGTCGACTAGACATGTTCCAGTACTAAGATTCACACCAAAGTTCACGCAAGCCAAATTCAAGCAATTTTTGAGGGATCACTGGCCCATGCATTTACTGGTTGGCAGAACGTTCAATGAAAATTGGTCCCTACGACAACAAGAACAACCCCTTGAGTCTTGTCTAGGTACACTTGCAGGCTGAAAAAACCGATTTTCTCACCCTAATGATCCTCGTAGCGGCGGAAGCGTGTTCGCCGTCCTTATCGAACCCTGGCATTCATCCCAGCAATTTGACGCCGCGGCGCGCAGAATCGCCGTTCTCATTGCGGATATTGAGCGAAGATATTGCAATTGGAGTTCCCGTGGTACTCAAAATTCGAATATCTCTTAGTAGAACTCCTGACGAAAGAAGTTGTTGCATAGCGGCTGCAGTCTCGACTGTGTCCCAGTGTCTGGGTTAGTGTCCCTGTAGACCTGAATGGTGATGCTCTATCGAGCAAGCACATGGCCAACAATGGTAGTGCCCGGAACATTCAACCCCTCCCCCTGCCTCTTCCTCGAGCTCCGCTCCTTCCTCCACCCCTTCCTCTGTCTCCTCTCGCGCCATGGTCGCCGCGCAGAACACCACCACCCCGGCCTCGACTGGCGGGTTGGTTCTGTTGCTGATCTTTGACCAGATCCACGATCTCATCTGGAACACGCAGATATTTAATCTGCGACCACGGTCAATTGGTGTCACCGCAATCGCTTTGATCCGGAATTGCGAACATTGTTACCCCTCACATAAACCTCTGGTAGCCTAAAGAATTTGTCGCCTTCTGGGCTTGTTTGCACGACTTCTTTGAGGGTAAGATTCATCCACGTATCGCAACTGATGAGGTGCCCGTTGAGTGTCTCCCCATTTTTTAGTTCCACAAGCATTGGGTGGCCTTGGGCTGCGTTCAAGAGTCCGAGTGGCAGCTAGATAATTCGTAAATTTCCCGCAAAGCACATAGATTTGACGATACTTTACCATGATCACGCTCCACAAGAAGCTGTTTGCAAACTGTTGGTGAATGGGAAGTCGAGAAGTGCGATTGATGCCCGTTCAGGCTAGGTATATCTAAGATTGCCGCTAGTTCTACAGTAGCGCGCGGACTTCGGAAATGCGCAGCCCTGAAAGACATGTCACAGGCAGCAACGCTCGTCATGTCTTGTCACCATATGAGTGCGATAAACGACTGAGGTCAAAAACGACTTCGAGTCGCCGAGGGACTCAGAATGCGCTGCTTCTTCAGGGTAGCAGCCTTGCTGTCCGCTACCCGTGCCTTAACTTTTGTCATACCTGATTCAGTATCCTTGAGGACCCACCCATCCGACGCCATCATCGAGTACCGTAAGCATCAAATATTGCGCAATTAAACTCGGATCAGGCTAAAATTTGCTAAATATGATCAGTTCCTGGTGAAGCTTCTTTGAAGTTCGACATCACTTCTGTTGGGACGAGTGAAAGATATCCTGTACAGTGGACACTTTAATCGCGTTATTGCGGTCTTTACTAAGAACGTGTAGACGATTGTTTTTCAGATTGAAGGTACTCAGAAGGCTTGCGGCGAGAGCAATGTTCAACTCAACGGGCTCAACCTCGACTCTCAGTGGAATGGCACCAATGCCCATGGCCAGGGCTACCTCGACATCTATGGTGGAAAAGAAGCCCAATGGCACATTAGCTGCCTGTTTGATACAGTCCCGGCCGATCGAAGCAATTCTCAGGGGGCGGACGTGATACATGTTCTCAGCCTGGTGTTAGGTCCCTCGGCCGACGAATCTCAACTTGGATTTACCATCTCATACAAACAAATGGTCTCGCCGGCGATCCTACGCTTCAGACCAAAGTACTACCAGCTTGGCGTCATTAGTCGCCCTGGAGTCGCCGACAGATGGCGGACACCCTCTGTAGAATTTGACCCAGAGATCGCGGAGAAGGCCCAGAAGAACGGCCACCCTGTAGCGTTCGGATTGATTGGTCAGGGTCAGAAAAGCCTCGGTTCATATTTGAAAGCATTGAAGGGCTCACTGGCAAGTGAAGTCAATAAGGCTGTCAAGAAGTTTTGTCCCAAGCATGGAGAAGACTCGAAAGTCCAGGCCATCGCTATTAGCCCGGACAGACTGCTTAAACCAGCACTAATTCCCATTAATGAGATCAATGACCACACGACAACTACGGCCGAAGCCCATGACTCCACAAATACCGTTCCCAACCATTCCGCAGCGGAAACTCGGTCACTAACGTACCTTGAAACGTTCAATCCTTCCACGACGTCCTCAACCACACCTTCTCTTCTATACCAATCTAGCCAACAAAGCCATACACTGAAAATTTTTGGCGTGGTGCTGATCTTGAGTTCCTTGTTCGCATGGATCTGCCTACGGTGTAGAGACCCTCGCCGTCGTGCCGAATGTCTGGCTCGTCGAGAAGAGCGACGAAACAGAAAGCTTTACCGCCGAGCTGCACGGCAGCACAAGGTAAGAATGTGGTTTTGGAACCTTCGTATGAAGTACGGCCTTGCCCCCAATGAAGTTCTTAGTTGGGACGAGAAGAGAATTAGAGTCAATCAGCAAGAGAACGTGATGGACCGCGTCATGACAGATGATATCCGCGCGCTCAGGAACGCACATAGAGTCATAAGTAACATCACGGCCGCCGAAGAAGGCAGGAACAGTTTTGCATACGTACCCGAAGGATCCGAGCGCAGGAGGAGCGTTTCTACGCTCCCTGGCTATGAAAGCGAGGGAAGTCAGCCACCCAACTATGACGACGTCGGCGGTAGTCTTGAAGGCGCCACCGTGGTTGATGGCCTCTGGTACACCCCAGCCGAGACCGAATTCAGGAGCGTCAGCAGCGTCATTTCTACTAGTCCCCGGATCAGTCGGGATGGCACAAATAGTGATTTCGATGAGAAGTTTGAGCCCATCTCCTTAGAAACGACTGGGCCTGCTGATGCGGTCTTTTGATTTTTCTCGTAGGAATGAGTCTGATTCTCCTGGAACATAGGCGCTGGGCAGGCTCTCGTGCAGCGAATGTAAAGTATGTGGCGCGATTTGGAAAGGCGTGGAAACAAATGCATTGCCAAAATTATTGCGCTCCTACACTGCCACTGATTGAAGACATACATATGCATTTCATAATTAGGCCAAATGAGCAGCAATCAATCGATATTCATGGATGATCATCCACGGGCCTTTTGTTTCACGCGATTTTGCCATCAAATTTACTGAAAGAAGCGTTAAGAGTGCAGAGAATGTCTTTACCAAGCCTGCGTGCCTGCCTAACACAACGACCGTCCCGATGCCGCAATGCTCTGATGTTCCTTAAACAGACTAGTGCATCAACATGGAGAGCTTGCATAGCACTTCTGAAACAGCATGCTCTTCTACCGCTCCAAAACCTACAGATGTTTGGATAACCTTACCCGCAACAGCTTCCGGCTGTCTTCGAGCTCCACCCCACGTAGCTCTAGCCCCGCAGCATTATCGAAACACCGTGATCTTCCAACGGTCCTGCACCATCCGCAGTCGGCCGCCCTTTCACCAACCTCAACAGTTCATGTTGGTACCTCATACGAGTATTTATGCGCCCATACACTACCCCGTTTGGGCTTCGCGAATCTGACTCGCACTGGTGGGCGTTCGGACCGCGGCATCGATCTACTAGGTCATTGGAAACCACCTTCTCTATCTTCTACTTCTGGAGGTCTACCTGTGATTGTCCAATGCAAAGCCACAGCTCGCAAACCTGGACCAGAAATGATACGTGAGCTCGAAGGAGCTATAGCTGGCGCACCGAGAGAATGGCGAGACGATGATACGATAGGGGTACTTTCTGCGAAGAGAGAATTCACGGATGGTGTGAGGCAGGCTGTCAAGAGATCTAGCCGCGGTATTGTTTGGGTCATGATTGAAGATGTGAATGAAGAGAGGGAGGGTTTAGCGGGAAAGGGTATCGGGGGAAGGGTGAAGCAGATCCTGTGGAATGAGCGAGTGGGTACGATCATCGGAGAACGGGTGGGCGCTGGGCTGAGATACGTGATGGGGAAAAGGGGAATCGAAAAAGAGGTGTGTCTAACATTGGACGGGAGGGTGTGGGAACCGAACATAACCATCCAAGAATCTTGAGGCCCCAGATCGCCGGATCCGGTGACTTAATACTCAGCAGCCCTGATACGTTGTTGCGCGAAAGCTACTTCAGTTCGGACGAGCCACGACTACGGCTCAGTCGCATGCAGATCTCGTTCAAGAAGTTGAACAATGGCTACAGAAAGCACATTGCTCTACCATATGGATTCTGCCAAGCCTAAGCCTCTCCACCATGGCTTGCAATGTCTGATAGCAAGCATCCCAATTCACATCTAGACGTTCAGTCTTTTGTGCATCATGAGAAAGAACCAGGCTTGGCCCGTGTGTTTGGGTTCGCCCTTCTCTCACCTGTCTAAGTGGTGACATTGGCTCAAGCAGACTCGAGTTTCGCGGCTCTAATGACCCTAGTCCTGGTTTAGTGAGGATGAGATCGGCTGGCACAAGAGTGCTGGAGCCACTTTAGGACTGGCCTCATGATTCTGTTTGAAGTTTCGCCTCTCGAGTAATGGTTTTAGAGTTACCTAGCGGCAAGACACCCCCATAGTGAGTGGATATGACTGATGATTTCTGGAGGTAGCCTTCTTTGATCATCTTTAATTACAGTCAAGCATGAATATAAATTCATTATTTGGTCCAAAAGTATCGCTGGTGGGGCCTCGCGCAGAGCCAGCGATCACTCCCGGGCCGAGTCATGTGCCTGTTCTGGCAGACCCTCGTACGATCTAAGATGAATCGTCGAGACTCATGCAATGATTTACTCTTAGCTCAGGCTCCACGTCCCTTATCTCTCTCATTTCGCACCTTCAATTTTCCTACGAAATCGTGACGAATACTCCACAGACTGACTGCTACGCCAGCCAAGCTGGCCCCCAGTGTGACCCAATATGCACTTTGATAGCAGTACAGACCGTCTCTGCAGTCTCTTTGTCCGTCAGGCAGGATTATTGAATGTCTATCGTAGATGTGCCCATAGATGAGGTTGAAGATGTTACCGAAAACGATAGGTGCCAACGTCATACAGCCCCAATTCTGGCTCAGGCCTTGGACGCCAAAAGTCTCGGCAACAAGAGCTGGATAGACGCCGAAGAGGAAGCCGTAGGCCAAGCCTGTAAGTCCAGAGACAAACCCAAGGACATGGGGATTTTCAGTGCGGGCACCGCAAATTTGCGCAGCGAGAAAGATGCAGCTGGAGATGAAAAGGCACCAGAAGCGCGACATTCCGAGCTTTCTTACTATGATGTCCGAGCCAATCCCTGAAAAGATATGTAAGCGGTGGCAGACCGTGGAGTGAAGGTCATACATACCGCTTGTGAGTCGACCGCAAAAGCTCATAATGGAGAGAATTTCGACTACATGTATGTTAGTCGGGAGCCGTCCACGGTTTCGCCAAAAGCCGAAGAACAAGGGGATGGCTGACTTACCATGCATCAGTTGTCGTTCCTGAATGAACTTTGATGGTGCACTGTCATCATAATGATGCCAGATTGCTCTAGCCTGCGGGTTGTGTTAAACATAGCATGGACGAAGTGGAAAAGCCCGGCTTACGTCACTGCCGATGTTGCTGATAAATGTCAGCCTGGAGGATAAACATGATGCCTGGGAACTTGCTTGATTGTCATCAGACCAATACCGGTCAGTAATCCAAGAAGTAGCCACAGCTGGTAGAACTTCATCTCTGAAAGCAGGTCTAAACCGCGTACATCTACATGGTGTGAGTGATGGTCGGCAATGGATTTTGCGTCGCCATTCTGGAACGAAACATCTCCAGGACCAGACTCGGACGATTTTGACAATAGGGAAGACGTTTCTTCTATGCTCGCTTTACGGGTGTCAGGTTCAACCAACCTTTCCGAATCGCTGGGTCCGCCATCATTGTAGGAGATACTTTCAGATCGCGTACCTGGTTCAAAAGACAAGCGCCTAGCACCAAGTTTGCTCTCTCCAGATATAGTGCGCTTGAGCAGAGTTGGAGAGTCAGAGCCGCTTCGTTCGTCCGCATTGGATACTGAAGAGTAGGATGGCACAATTCGTAGAAAGAAAGACCCCACAAAGACCATGGAGAATGTGGCGATGGCTAACAGGAGAAGCAAACCAGCCGTATCGTCAGGGAATGCAAGGGAGGATATGGCCGAGAAATAGAACGCACTCAGGCCAAATGCGGAGAGTGGGAACGCAGTCGCCGTTCCCCGATGATTTGGCCAATTCAGAGCAGCTACGTCAAAATGAGATATGTGCTTTTGGACTGTGCACGGAGTCTCACATGTCTTAATGGAGCCTGCGAAAGCAGCGCAGCCCCCAATTCCTGTCAAAAAGGCAAAGAAACAAAGCCATGGTATTGATATAGAACCAGGACCACCTTCATATGCTAATTGGGGACTCAGAATGATTCATTTCAGGCTCGGGAGCGTTCGCACCTTTGTATATCGCAGAATAGCCCACCCCTAGTGATGTAGCACCTAGTACAGCGCCGGGAAAAGGGCCTTTGTTGTCGACAAGTAGTCCAACAGGAATGCCAGCAGTATACATCCCAAGGTTGCCGAATGTCCCCTATCTTATCTCAGAGCTGCACCGGTTGATTATTCCTCAAGACATAAACTCACTATCAGATTGCTCTGGGTCGACGAAAGCTTCAGCCTCTCAGCGAAGGCTGGAGCCCATGCTGAATAGGCGTACTGTCCATTCAATCAGCACAGGAATAGAGGCGGGCATGATCAGGGGACACACGTTGGTCCCACATGCTAACGAGATTGCTGTAGCGGCGACAACCGACACAATCCTCGCTGTCCTCAACTTGCCGTCGGACATTGTCACTGGATTAGTAGCTTTCCAACGAACACTGACTGGCCACAGACTTGTCCCCTCAGCAGCGACCAACGTCACAAAGCCATTGAGGATCTAACCGTCCTTGCGTTGTACTGCTTAGAATAATCGGGACAGTCGCTGTTTCTTGAGCGTGATACCACGGGCCCTTATCAGTAATTCAAGCAGCGACTTCTAACGTACAACATACTAAAAATAGCAACAACTAGAACTAATTACTGTAGTTATGATCTTATCTAAAGTAAGTAAAGTAAAGTAAAGTACTTACTTTACTTGAGGTAAAGTAATAGCCGCGCCTCCAAGCGCGATGACGCCGCCAAGATCGCATGCATCAAGACCATCAGAGGGACCCTCGATCCGTCACCACGTCTGCAATCACGCAACCCAAAGGCAAAGAAACCACAAACATCGCATTTGATACTATACACCATGGGCGCTCTACTCTCTATACCTCTTTTGGCCATTCCGAGTGTCGGGTCGGTATGTTGCCTTCACACAATGGCTTGTTGCCTTCCACTGACCATAACAGTTAATGACTGTGGGTGCCTCGTGTTGCGGAGCAGCCACCTGTTCTGCAGTATGTAGTGCTTGTGGGAAATTCCAGAGCAGGTGAGAATGTTGTGATCGAAGATCCGACGCATGCTGACGATAGTAAGTATGGCCACTCGAATCGCTTATGCCGTCCTCCTCCTTGTCAACTCCATCATATCATGGCTGATGCTCACACCTTGGGCGCTCAGAAAGCTCGAACATCTCACACTAGACTATATGACTATCACATGCGAAGGAAAGCAATGCTATGGATTTGTGGCAGTACAGCGCGTTAATTTTGCACTCGGTCTCTTCCACTTCGCCCTTGCAGTATCGTTACTTGGTGTCAAGTCATCTCGAGATGGTCGAGCAGCTCTACAAAATGGCTACTGGGGACCTAAAATCATTGTCTGGCTGGCTTTCGTTGTGATGGCCTTCTTTATTCCCGAAACGTTCTTCCAGGTCTGGGGCAAGTACTTTGCGTTGGCCGGGGCAATGATGTTTGTGCTTCTAGGACTCATCCTTCTAGTTGACCTCGCGCATACATGGGCTGAGTTTTGCTTGGAGAAAATCGAGAACTACGACTCAAAGGCATGGAGAAGCGTCCTCATTGGGTCAACGCTGGGAATGTACACGCTCTCATTCGCCATGACCATCGTCATGTACATTTTCTTCGCAAACAGCGGCTGCTCCATGAACCAGGCAGCTATCACGGTACGTTAACGTCGTATGAAGCCTCTGCGGAGCGACATTGACAAAGTGTAGGTCAATCTCATCATCCTACTAATTATCTCTGCCATCTCAGTGCACCCCACAGTCCAGGAATACAATCCTCAAGCTGGCCTCGCACAATCGGCCATGGTTGCAATCTACTGCACTTACCTCACAATGTCAGCCGTCAGCATGGAACCAGACGACCGCCAGTGTAACCCTTTGATACGTGCCCGCGGTACCCGTACCGCCTCTATTGTTATCGGCGCTATAGTTACCATGCTCACGATCGCATATACTACCACCCGCGCCGCCACCCAAGGTATCGCATTAGGCAGTCAAGCGAGCCATTCCTATAGCAAAATCGGCTCCGAGGACGCAGAGCATGGACTAGTAGACACACAACCCTCGTCCTCCCGCCGAGAAATGCGCGCTGAAGCCCTTCGTGCCGCCGTAGAAGCGGGCAGTCTTCCCGCCAACGCACTTGATGATGACGACGATGATAGCGAGTCCAACGACGGCCATGGCGGTAAAGATGACGAGAGATCGGGCACGCAATACAATTATAGCCTGTTCCATGTAATCTTTCTCCTAGCAACATGCTGGGTAGCCACGCTATTAACCCAGAACATCGACTTCGAGACCACGGGTGATTTTGCTGCCGTAGGGAGGACGTATTGGGCTAGCTGGGTGAAGATTGTTAGTGCTTGGGTAGCGTATGGGATTTATACTTGGAGCTTGGTAGCGCCCGTCGCAATGCCAGATCGATTTGGGCATTGAGGGGAGATTTCAGGTGCAAAATTTACTGAACGGTGGGATATAGTCGGTTGGGGGGCGGCGTTTATCGTGGAATTGGGGCAGTTATTGGGTAGTCAGGTGATAGTTTCCTAGTCCATATGCATGGTGTTCGGAAGGCCATCTGCTGGCATTTTTAGTCCCCATGTATATAGTACATGATAGAAGACAGCACCATCTCAGACTGCGGCTTTCCGTCGCAACTAAGAAGAGCGTACATGAAGACGATTAAATCTAGCATTCGCCGCGTAGTCTTTTAGGTATATCCAAATGCATGCAACTCCACCACCAACACGGCGTCGTAGAACACATCCGTCAGTGACAGGGTATTGAGGATTATAAGCCTAGCCACATACTTCTGATTGAAGCAAGCTAACATGAACCAGAAGAAACTCGTGATAGTGTTACAGTTATCCCAATCACAGCTCAGCAGAGCTAACATTAAGTATTATCATCATGGTGTCATCGGAGCTGATGGAGTACCGGTATGGCAGGGTGGTCGGATCTCATTAATTGCTATCATTGGTGAGAATGCCGAGCAGGAGGTTGGCATTACGAATCAGTTATTGTGAGAGTCAGGGGTGTGACCCATTGCTGAACGAGATTTGATGCGGCTCTGGATATTGGGGTCCATTCGACAGCCGAGCTCTCTTCGAAGGCGGTCGTTCCCCCCTCAAGTCTGCAACTTCATGCTCAAGCTCCTCAATTTTGTGCATCAGTTCCTGCTCGCGGCGTTGTGATTGTTCGAGTAGTTGCCGGAGCTGGCTGTCGGAGCCGGGCGGGACCATCTCAGCTTGAGGTGCCCCACCTTGTTCGTACTGGGTGACGGTCCCTCGATACAAGTCGTTGATGACTTCCAGCTCACTAACACGCGTCTTTAGAGCGGTATTGGCCTGCAGGAGCCCTTCATATGTTTGGGGAGGCTCGAGGTTACGATCGTTGAAGGATGATGAAGAGCCGGGTGAGGGATGGCGTAGATGAGGCGGAGCAGGAGACTGAAAGGCGTTCTCAGCAAGTGAGACGCCGTCAAATAGGTGCTGTGGAGCGATGTTGGAAGGATGACGAAGGGCAGGTGTCTCAGTCCGCGAGACCGGTGAAATCGAGCGGTCGGAATCACCGGAAGAGGGCTTGTGCGAGACTTGTCTATGACTGAGCGAACCAGGAGGGGGAGTGCCAGCGTCGGATTGAGATACTGGAAGGCCGTTGCCATCAAAGAGGGACTATTTTTCACCATTGTAAGAGCGCGTTTTGTGCAAGGTGAGAGGACAGGGAATCGCACCTTTCGCTTCTGACCTTGACCAGCACTCTTCACGCGATTGCGAGACTTGATAATGTCTGTTTTGAGGCTGATCGGTCGAGGCGTGCCATGAAGCTTAAGGAAGAGGCCACAGGCATTGCATAACACCGAGCCCATCTCATCGCGACGCCAAAGCGGAGTGGTTGAGGTCGTGCAATTTTGGCATACGGGCTGTAGATTACCATGCTCGCGGTCAGCGTATGAAGCCATGGTTTTCGCGCATGAATATTCTTTCTTATCAGGAGGTAATAAACTGATAATCAAAGAGAGTTGCGATAAGATGGGAAGCACTGCGGCAAGTGCGCTAGCGTGCGGAGGGGAGTCGGCCAACTCTTACCATTCCTTGACCACCAGTTGTCACTCCTAATGATGGGGAAGCATAAGTCATGTTGGGGCCTGCATCATTTTGATATGCCCTAATGAGCAAAAGAAAAATCGGTCAGCCTTTGGTTTTGCTCTCAACGCGTGCAATTACGCATGTGTTTCATCATGGCGCAACCCGCACAGGATCCAATTTTAAGCAGCATCATGCAAAATGATAGGACGATGCCATACCTGAGATGAGAGGAAGGGGCTGGCGCGACCGAAGCCAGCGCGGAGAGAGATGCGGCTGGGGTTGAATCGGAGTCGGCAGTAGCATTGATGTTGGCTATTTGGTGTTGTTGCTCAGCCCGATCGTGTACGGGGAGACAACCCTCGGTGTCTGTTGACGAAGCCGTTCTTGACGTGGGCAGATCGGAGATCTGGGATGTAGGAGGCGGTCGAAAGATTGGGTCAAAGGGGGGTGCCCGGTACAACAATGGTGCTGATGCTGAAGCCGTGACTGCGGTTGGTGGTCGTCCAGGAGGAGACCTTCTATTTCGAAACCTTCGTAACGGGGCGAATTCAGCAGAGCGACTGAGTGGATGTTGAGATAGTGAACAATGTGCAACGGTAGGGCGGTCCGAAAGAGTAGGAGCACGCGGAACGTGTTTTGTAGAGAGGGCCGTTGGTAGATAGGGTTGGGAAGGAGCAATTAATGATTATTGAACCATGTAAGGCTAGAGAGACGTAAAGAAGTACAATGTATGAATGATTGATTAGATGTGACTATGATGTGGAATTGAATGAGAGCGCTCCCTCGGTAATATATTTTCTGGCGATAAGGTAAGGGGATAGAACTATCCAAAGGACGGGAGGGCTCTAAACTGCAACCCCCAAGGCGCGATCCGTACCCCGTCGGCTCATTTCCGATGCAGCTCCCCTTCAGCCGAGCTAGTGTCTGCACGTTTTTCTATTACGGAGCAGCGAATGTGGAGTATTAAATGTCGATCGATGCTGTTTTACTATTGGTAGGAGCAAATGTACACAAAGTAAAGTAGCCAGCGCAACTAGTTCCAAAGGGATTCACCAGGTAGTATCGGGGTAAAAGACGTCAGTCGTCGACCCCAACATATTGCTCACCCCAGATATCCGGAGCCGGCATGCCATGGCCACGGTCAAAGCCCTTGAGGGCCGCACTGTTCATCAAATTCAATCTGGGCAAGTCATCGTAGACTTGTGCTCTGTGGTAAAAGAGCTGGTGGAAAATAGCCTGGATGCTGGAGCCACGTCCATCGAAGTGCGCTTCAAAAATAGTGGTATTGATTCCATTGAGGTTCAGGACGATGGCGTTGGAATTGCTAGCGCGAATCACGAGACTATCGCCTTGAAGCATTATACATCGAAGTTGTCAAGCTATGACGATCTTTCCTCTCTCCAAACGTTTGGCTTTCGGGGCGAAGCTCTCTCCTCTCTTTGCGCTCTTGCAAAGTTCTATATCACGACCGCTCCTGCAGATGAAGCTCCAAAGGGTACCAGACTCGACTTTGACGTATCCGGGAGACTGCAGGATACGCGAGTTGTCGCAAGCCAGAAAGGTACCACCGTTGCTGTGGAAGATATCTTTAGGAACCTACCGGTTCGACGACGGGAGCTTGAGAAAAACCTCAAAAGGGAGTATGGAAAAGCACTGGGGGTCCTCCAGGCGTATGCTTGCATTAGTACCCAGGCAAGAATCTCGGTCAGCAACATGATGGCCAAGGGCAAAAAGATTATAGTCTTCGCAACTAGATCAAGTGCAACCACGAAGGAGAACATTGCAAATGTCTTCGGCGCCAAGGTTCTGCCAGGATTGGTCACTATGGACCTGAGCTTCGAGATGCGGCCAACAACGACCTCTAGCCAGCTGTCTTATCCACAGTAAGCCACGTTTCTCTGGATGCATGAACATCACGAGTGCTGACCTTCAAGGAACAAACAGGTACGCGTGATCGGTCATGTTTCCAGGCCTAGTTCTGGCGAGGGGAGACAGGCCCCTGACCGCCAGATGTTCTTCGTCAATGCTAGGCCTTGCGCTTTACCTCAAGTTGCCAAGATCTTCAATGAGGTTTACAAGTCTTACAATGCCTTACAGTCGCCGTTTGTGTTTTCAAATTTCAACCTTGACACGGGTAAGTGGTATGCAGAGAACAGGTGCTTCCTTGCTGACAACGATAGATGCGTACGATGTAAATGTCTCGCCAGACAAACGAACAATCCTGCTGCATGAACAGAGCACCTTGCTGGATTCTCTCAGAGTCAGTTCGATTTTGCTTTCCGATGTAATTGAACCTGACCACGATAGGTATCCCTGACCGAACTTTTCGAGAAGCAAGATCAGAGTGTACCGATGTCACAAAGGCCTATCCAAAAAAGATCATCCTTTAAGCAGCTCTCCGTACATCGGGAGGAATCAGGCATCGGTGAGCCGATTATGCGCTCGAAAATCACAATATCTCAGCAGTTCGAAAGAAACGGCGTTGATGCCAACGAGAACGAGGACCAATCGATTGCAAAAAATGAACCTAACGGAGATTCCAATATGGCTCATCTCATCGAGAATTTCGTAGGTAGGGACAGCAAAAAACGCATCAATGGGCCTGAGGTGGCCGCGATCCCCAACATTGGAGCCAAGACATTATCGAAAGACAAGCAAAAGCTGATCCGAAGACTTGGCAAGAATAGTGGCAGAACAGACCAGCCGGACGAATATGAAGACACTCGCGAGCTATTAGGAGCTGATGCTATGGGTAGAAGCTCCTTGGTGGCAGTCGACGACTTCAATGAGAGAATTGCAGAACAACAACCCGCGGCCGTAGCAAAGCCCAATCATTTTTCCGATGAGGAATCTGAAAAGAATTTATCTAACAAAAGACAAGTGGCGGAGCTACCATCCTCAGGTGCAAATTCGAATGCTTTTGATCACAGCTATCCAAGACGTAAGCTCCCCAATGTTGCGACTGTAAGGGTTGGCTCAGAGGAAACAACTATTGTGCTTGGATCTTCCTCGCTAAAACTAATCAAGTCAAACACGACTACACCAACCCCTGTAACCCCCAAGAATCATGCAAATGATGCTTCGCTGGATAAGTTTAGCAGCAGCATGAGTACGTTCGCCGCCCCCGGGAGCGAGCTGAGCAAAACAGTCGGATGGCCACATAGTAAATCTCGCGTCGCTATAGATTACTCGGGAAATAGCCCTGAGAGCGAGGTGCTTGTGGGAACCTTGAGAACTGATCCTCGGTCTCCGGACGACGAATATTACCGAAAGTCCACTGTCGACGATGGATCAGATGCTGAGGACCTTTCTTCCCATTCGGGCCAAAATCCACTATCATGGGACGCCAAGTCCAATGGTGAATATGTAGAGGAAGAGGATTGGAAGGCCAGGGAAGATGCCAAAGTCGCCGAATTAATCAAGCAAGCCGAAGAAAAATCCGCAATACCCTCACAGGACAGCAGAAAGCGTGCGCATCAGATACTGAAGGGGGCTGGACAGAGAGATTCCACGGCCCACTTGATCCAAATGATTGACGCCTCGGTTGAGAGGATTGAAACGCAACTAAGCAGACTGTCAGACGCCATACGACGAACACATCAAGCATCTGATCTGCCAGTTTTAGAGACGTCTGCTGCCGCTGCTGAATCCTCTCCGGAAGAGCGCCTTTCCTTGACAGTCTCGAAGACTGACTTTGCCGACATGCACATATCTGGCCAATTCAATCTCGGTTTCATTCTAGCTACCAGAAACAACGCAGATCTTTTTATAATAGATCAACACGCTTCTGATGAGAAGTACAACTATGAGCGCCTTCAAGCTAATACTGTCGTACAAAATCAACCTTTAGTTAAGGCCCGCACTCTCCGACTAACGGCCATTCAGGAGGAGATTATTCTCCAACGCAACGAGGCTTTGCTCAATAACGGTTTCTTGGTCGACGTGGATACTAGTGGTGATTGCCCAGTAGGCCAGCGCTGCAAGCTCATTTCTTTGCCCATGAGCCGAGAGATCACGTTTGACATCACCGACCTGGAGGAGCTTATCTCACTACTGGCTGATAGTCCTGCCTCCCCATCGACAGGAACTGTACCCCGGCCAACCAAAGTTAGACGTATGTTTGCGATGAGAGCGTGTAGAAGCAGCATTATGATCGGAAAAACATTGACACTAAAGCAAATGGAGTCGTTAGTAAGAAAGATGGGCCACATCGATAAACCTTGGAACTGCCCACATGGAAGACCTACTATGAGGCACGTCTGCGGGCTAGACGGGTTCGAAGAATGGAACGAGGGTGATGGTTTAGTGGGAACGGAAGAGGAAAGAGAGACGGTAAAATGGGAAAGCTGGCACATGGAGAGACAAGCGGGGACAAGCGGAGAAGACCAAGATAAAGATGCACAAATCAGGGGGAAATTTGCGGCGAGTGAGGATCGGGGGGACGAGAAGGCTACAACACCAGATGAGTGACTATGTTATCGCACTATGCCAATGATCTACTCCACGCTTGCCAGCTGGCTACGCCCTTTATCTGCATATTCAAACCTCTAACAGCGACGTACGATCGCTTACATCCAAACCCTAGTATCGCCTCTTCCTTCCTCCATAGCCTTACCGCTCACCTCCCTTGCACGGACACCTCCCGTGGGCAACATCCCCCCCTGTCGCACTTCAATCCCACTTCGACTAATTACTCTTCCGCCCCCGCCCATCCCAGAGTTGCCCATACCGCCCCAAGCTCGTGCCTTGCCGATGCCTATTAGGCCTGGGCCTGTTTCCCAAGTTCCTTGCCGAACATTTCCTGTCCCAGGCGTCAATGCACGCTGTTCCACGTCTTGACGCCGCTTCTGTTGTTGGATAGGTGGTGTAGGCGGATTCATGTTCAAAGGTTTGGGAAGTTCGTTCTCGTCATTCGCTGTGTATCGGAACGGCGAAGTCTGCGAAAGTAGCCGGTAAGAACGCTTGTCGCGCAGGTGTTCCACTTCTCTGGGAGGAGATGGTAAAGGTGATGGAGACGGTGAGGGGTGGGTTATCCAGTTGCTATCTGGTAGAGATGGAGCTATAGAGCGAGGACGAGTTGATGTGGGCTGACTCGTCGTAATAGTGGTGGTGGTATTGGACGAGTATATCGATGATGAGTTGGTAGGAGAGCGGCTTACGTTGGTCTCTGGAGCTTTCTTGATGGGATCTTGCTCTATAGGCAAGGATTGGATATCACTGCAGGGGGTGTGGGAGGTTGGTTGGTTATGGTACTGACTCTGAACCGTGATGCGAGACGAGCGGGGAGAGGGCGCTTGGGTATAGAACGGGCCCTTGATATTGGTCTGCGAAGAACGGTGAGCAGGAGGTTGGTCGTAAAATGGCTTTACTGAGGGATCGCGCTGAGGATCTTTAGCACTAGAAGCTGGATGTGAGACATCCGCGATGTTCTCAAGCGAGTCGTTCCGGGTGTGCATAAACGGCACCGTTCGAGAAGGAGGTATCAGAGGATCCTCAGGCTTCGAGTCGCTCCTGCTAGCTAGTGTTCCAGTAGTAGCTTGACTCATGCGGTTATCCAGCAATGACAATTCGGATTTATTGCGCTTATGTCGGGACGTCAGATTGTCCTCGAGAGGATTCATATCCGGTGGAAGTCTGGCGATTTTACGAAAGATCACTCCCAAGTAAATCGAAATAATCATTGACACGAGATGGAGGCTGCCACTGACCACACTGATTAGGAACGCAGAGTAAGTCATCCTTGTGGTAGCCCCATCGCTACCAAAAAGTGTCGTCCAGTGGCCCGTGGCATTGACCGGTTCAATGTATTCTGTTCGAGAAATCAAGGCTGTGAATACAAGAAATGGGATCAATACTACATCGATAATCGCTGCAAAAACCATGTAACTAGCCGAAGACGAAGGGGTGCGTCCTTTAGATGAGCGAGCAAGATGGTAGATAGCGTAAGTTGTGTGCAGAATTGCGACACCAGGCTACAAGACGTTAATCAGTGCTGATGGATCCTAGGCTTCATTGCGTGGCCACATACTGGTACCCTTATAATCCACCCAGTCGTAGCATCGGTTCCTTTGATACATATAACACAAAACAACATTCCAACTGCGCCCAAGAGCTCACATATACGCAGGAACAGCTGAGTCAATCGGGTCCAAATGACTTTTGACTTCGTCTTAGGGCTCATTGGTTTGTAGTTGAGGTTGCCATAGGGGCTAGCACTTCATGAGTGGGCATTTCGCATGGAGAGGGAATTGTCCAACCTACACGACAAAATAAGAGTCTGGATGTCTGTTGAACTCTTTCGAATTGATCAGAGGGCCATCAGCCTTCGGTCTTTGGCTTGGTGCAGACCAACTTGCTTGAGACGCAGCTCTTGGATTGAAGTCCTTCCCGGTCGCACCAACGAATGAGTACTTTGCCGGATGATCATACAAGAAGGGCGGGTCGATCCCCATAATGTAATTCGGCCGAATTCAAATCAGAGCATCCAGATTGAATACAATTTGCAAGCACTGTGTCACAGTAGGATCAGCGAGAGCAAGGACGACCTTCATCTTTTTTACATCAGAGACCCTAGTATGTTGCCTGTTTGTTTGAATATAATTACTTGGCACCTCGGCTCCAATGGCATGACAACAGCGGTTAGGGCTGCATATAGGCCAGAACGGACACAGTCGCTGACAGGGTCCACACCAAAATCCTCCGCTACGTATCCCATACTCTGGTGATAAGTCACACCCCCACTAAAACTCCGAAGTTAACCTCTAGGGGCTAGACGCGCTTATCATCTAATCTTATGAAGGCTAGTTTGCCCAGCCGTTAAGCCTCAAAAGGTTAACTTCCGAAAACTTAATGAGGGTGTGACTTATCACCAGAGCATGGGATACAGCGATACTAAATCAGTAAGGGCAAAATTGAGCGTGGACTTTTAAATGATAAGGAACGAGCGTTGTGCGCCAAAGATGTGCAGGTAAACATACATCGCCCCGTACAAAAGTCTGCCAAGCTGTGGCTCCTGTTCGTACTGGAGTCGCAATTAGCCACAGCTTGCGGGGCAGATATGTGCTCGCGCACAACGCCCGTTTCTTACCGTTTGAGAAGACCTGAATGCATGTATACTAAGCTTAACTTAACCTTTTAAGATAGTGTTATAATACATAGCAGTTGAGGTGGAGTGCTTATATTTAATTTAAAGCTCTTCAGTATTGGACCCTGTGAGCCCTCCCGCTCGGAAGTCTTTTAGTGGCGTGGGCCTGTGATTTTTCATCGTCTCCTGTGTCCCCCTACTGCTCGTCCAGATGAGCAGCGCGATACGAGCTGTCAACTCCCAAAGCAGCTGGCGTACAAGCTTTCGGAGTTCCTCATTGAGGCTTCCCCCATTCACTTTTCCCAAATGTTACAGCAGCCATATCGTCAAAGATGGGCGGCCGTTTCGCATGGCCGTTCTTGGCTCGGGGCCTGCAGGCTTTTACACTGCTTACAAGGTGATGTCAAGTATCGAGAATGCAATTATAGACATGTATGAGTGCCTCCCAGTACCCTTTGGGCTGGTGAGATATGGCGTTGCGCCCGATCATCCGGAAGTCAAGGTAAGTGGCGATATGATCGTTCCGCTTAGATTCACCATCATACTCTGGGGGTTTGTATTGTCTGATTTATGGGTCTCTAGAATTGCCAGGGCAAGTTCGATGAAGTTGCTTCCTCGCCCAATTTCAATTTCATTGGCAATATTGAAATTGGTAAAGGCTTGCCTCTAGCGTCCCTCAGGGATCATTATAATGCTATCTTATTTGCTTATGGGGCCACGCAAGACCAGAGACTTGGAATACCAGGTGAAGACAGCTTGAAGGGTATCTACTCCGCACGTGACTTCGTGGGCTGGTATAATGGGCTACCAGAACATGCTGGATTGGCACCAGACCTGGAGTCTGGCAATGAAGCAGTCATTATTGGGCAAGGAAATGTCGCTCTTGACGTCGCAAGAATATTGTTGAGCGGGGTCGATAGTTTGCGGAATACTGACATGACAGACTATGCTCTTGCTACTCTCTCCAAAAGCAGAGTAGAACGAGTACGTGTTGTAGGTCGAAGAGGTCCAATGCAGGTACGCATCTAGCCTCTGCGCTTTATCATTCAAGTCATGGAGTTGACGGGTTCAATGCTAGGCTTCGTTCACCATAAGAGAAGCTCGCGAGCTCCTAACACTCCCTTCTGTGTCATTTGAGCCCATCGATCCAACTCTATTCCCACCAAACGTAGCAAATCTCCCAAGAACACCAAAACGTCTTACACAACTATTGTCAAAAGGCTCAACGACCCCCCCAGCACGAGCACAGAAGTCATGGTCGCTAGATTTCCTCCTTTCACCAAAATCTTTCAACGCCTCTCAGGCAAATGCCAATCACCTGTCTTCAATCACCTTCGCGAAAACTAGACTACAGGGTCCAGATATACATGAGCCATCCGCGAAAGTCTCATCATCTATGGAAACACTCTCAATGGAGACTTCGCTAGCTTTCAGGAGCATTGGTTACAAGTCTGGGGATATAGATGGTATGAAAGACTTAGGCATAGACTTCGATATCAGTCGAGGCATCATCCCGAACGATTCTAACGGACGTATCACCAAGCTTTCAGCAGACGGAACACGAATCCCGGGCATGTATTGCTCCGGCTGGGTAAAGCAAGGCCCAGCAGGCGTTATTGCAAACACTATGGAGGACGCCTTTGGTACTGCGGAAGCCATCGCTCGGGACTGGGAGGCTCGGCAGCCTTTCATGGCTGGGGGCCAAGGCTGGGGCGCTTTGAAGGAGGAAGCACGTCAAAGAGGCTTGAGGAGCGTTAGCTGGGATGAGTGGAAGATCATTGACGCTGTCGAGAAGAAACGAGGCACCACGAATAGAAAAGAGCGCGAAAAACTCACTAGTATCGAAGAGATGCTCGAGGTCTTGGGTTAAGTTGAAAGCAACCAAGGATAGGGTTTGAGAAAAGCGGGATATCCATGTCATTGACATGGGATGATTGCGTATTGGAAGACTTGTGTAATGGAGATTGTCAAGCGCAGAAAGAGGGTATGTTTAAGAAATTCTTTACTAACTATCATGAATGATGCGCTGCATGGTACCATCTGATTAGGTCCTTAGAATTGCTTTTACTAGTATAAAGGGGATATTATAGGGTAATACTACTATTACAACCCTTTTACCTGTAAATACGTCCCCCCTAATAGGGCTTAGCGCGGTCCAGGCTAGGTAACGCGGTAGTACCTTAGGGGAAGAGCGTTAGGGCTAAGTCTAGGGGGCTACATTAGTAATTCAGGGATGATAGCCCTTACAGCTAGAGGCGGCTAGAAGCGCTTAGGACTATTAAGTATAAGTACTAGCTCTTAGATACTAAGAGCGTAGTTTAGTAATATTATATTATAAGATATAAGATTAATAACTTTTATTATTATATATATATATATAATTATTCTTATAAACCTTAATTATTATAATATAACTTAGTTACATGATAAGTCTTAGTATAGATTACTTAGTACGTATATACCTTACCTATAACTATATAAATAGATATTATTATTATTATTATTTATTTATATAACGTATTTATATCTTTATCTATAATAAATAGTAGTAATACTAGATAATCTAGTCTAGTATTATAATTATATCTATTTACTACACTTAATACCTAACGTTTAGGCTATTACTTAGAAAGATAGAAACCTATTATAAGAGCGAATCCCTTAATATTTAATTATAATAGGTACTCTTTATTATTAATAAGCGATCCTTTTAGTAGGCTAGTCGCTATACTAAAGAAAGCTGAAAAACGACAGGTAATAATAGAAGAAGAAAGCCCGCCGGCGTTTATATTAAGATAGGTAAAAGGTAGCGGAGAAGGTAGTAGAGATATAAGTAGAGAACTTATCCTTAGCTAGTAATATACTAGCTAAGATATATCCTAAATCCCTAACTTCTTTAACAATTAAGTAAATAGTCTTATATTACTATTTTCGGGTATACTAGGCTAAAAATTATAATAGTATTTTAGTTAATATTAATAGTAATATCTAATTCCTAGTATTAAGTATCCTAGTTAATCAGCCTTACTTCCTCTACTAAAATTAGGTATAAAGTAAGAGGATTAGTTATAGTAGTTTTAAGAGTAGAAGTAATACTATAATAATATATATTAGTAATTCGGGAACCCCCGCCCTAGCGGCCCTAGAGGCCCGTATAGGTATATATAGGCCTAGGAGGTTATTAGGCTAGCCCTAATAGAAAATTAATATATTTTAGCGCGGTATTATAAACTAATACTATTAGGGCTAGCCTAATAACCTCCTAGGCCTATGTTAGGCCCTAGTATACATACGCCTTATACGCTACTATATAGCCTACTCGGTAGACCTTCCTCCTAAATACGGGGTAGTATTAGTATAATATTAGGCTAGGTCTTAGTAGATATATATCTACTAGGCCCTCCCCTATATTTTCCTAAGTTCCTTAGAGATTAGTTTTAATATATATATTACCTAAGATATTAATATACTATACCTTATATTAAATTATATTATTTAACTTTATATCTTTTATATATCCTAGCCGCTAGCTTAGAGCTAGTAGCTTAGGGCCTTATAATTTTAATCTCTCTACCTTTCCTAAGGAAAAGGCCTAGAGTTATTATAATATTAGCTTCTTCTTATAATTTAAATATTAACCTTAATAATAATATAGAAGAAATTTAATAGGGTAATATACCTAATAAATACTACTAGAGTAATATATTATAATTAGGCGTAATTATACTAGACGCTAATATTATATATTAAAAGCTCCTTACTAATATTAGAAGAGAAAGTTATTATCTAGAGGAAGAGGATAATTTAACTACTTTAATAGCTTATATTAATTAACTCTAAAATACTTAGGCTACTAGAGTCCTAATAATAAGTATAACTACTATCTTACTAACGCCGCCGCGTATATATATATATATTCTTCGCTTAAAGAAGATATATATCTATAAGGATACCTTTAAGGGGGAGTATATTTATTAATTTTATAAAGTTAATATTAAATTTATTATATCTATTAAGTACTTTATTATATTAAAGTCTTATATAACTTATTATATAAACTTCTTAGAGGGGGATTCTAAGGCTTAATAATATTCCTATTAATAAGCTTATAATCTTAATAGTATTACTCTTAAATTCTTTAAATAAATTCTTTTAAATTTAATTATAAATTTAGGTAGCTACTATCTCCTTACTTATAAGAGGTAGGAGTAGGCGTATTAATAAAATAATTAAAAGGTCTTAAGTTTTAAGTCTTATTTAGAGGAGTTAAAGTTAAATTTATTACCTTTTAATAAGGAGTATAAGACCTAATTTTTCCTTATTAAGCTTAAGATTAAGCTAAAAAGAATAAGATTTTAAGTATTAATAATATCCCTAAGGGATATAAAGAGATCTTTACTTAAGCTATTATACTTAAGAATATTATAAAGTAAGGGTACTATAATAGTAGCCTAAGCTTATAGGGAAAATCTTTAAGAGGTTCTAAGCTAAAGTTATAGAATAAGTAAGGTAATAAAAAACCTTTAAAAAACTATATTTTAAAGCCTAAGAGCTTAAATACTAATAATAATAAATAATTATAATCTAAAGGTAATAAATTAAAGTAAAAGGCTAAGGATATTAGGAGTAATACTATAATATATTATTATTATTATAAAGAAGGTTATATCTAACCTAATTATTTTAATTATTATAACTTATAAACCTATATAGGTTTTATTAATATAATATTAATAAAAAAAGATTAGGCTTTATAATTACCTTAGAAGTAGAGTAAGAAATTTAATTAATAAAGGTAATACCCTCTATTTATATAAAGGGATAAGTAAATCTTTAAGAAGACTAGTACTAAGTAATAATACTTTTAAACTTTAAGTCTTACCTAAATTTAATTTTAATAAAGTTTATAATTTAATAGGATATAAAACCTTATAACGCTACCTTATTATAAGTATAAGTATTTAATAGAAGTAATATATATATTTATAGAGCCTATTAATTATATTACTAATTAATAGATAGTTAAGATTATAAAAAGAAATATATTACTCTTTTTTATATAATAAACTAATAAGGCCTTAATATTATTTTAAGTATACCTAATCTAAAGAATTAATATATTCTATTAAATTAATCCTAATATAATATAAATTAATAAGTCCTAATTATTTACTTAAAATATTAGAAAAGAATTAAATATATTTACTATTATTTATATTAATATAATGCTAGGCGAACCTATTAATAATAGCCTTAAGATTCTTAGGAAGCTTTAAAGCTTTATTAATATCTTCTTTAATAATAAAGTAGAAATCCTACCTATATTTAAGGAAGGTAATTATAATATTAATCTTATAAAAAGTAAAGAGCTATTTTATAAGCCTCTTTATAACCTATCTTAAATTAAACTAGCGGAACTATAATACTATCTTAAAGATTCTCTTTAAAAAGGCTTAATTTATTACTTTATCTCTTTAATTAAAGTACCTATCCTCTTTATATTAAAGTAGGATAATAGGCTATATTTATATATAAATTATAAGGGTTTAAATATAATAATTTAAAAAAATAGATATCTATTACCTTTAATTACTAAGATATTAGATTACTTAAGTAGTTCTAAAATCTTTATAAAGTTAAACCTTAAGGATACCTATTATAAGATTTATATTAAGGAAGGTAATAAGTAAAAGACTATATTTTATACTTATTATAATTACTTTAAATATTTAATTATACCTTTTAGGCTTATTAATATACTAGCTATATTTTAAGCCTATATTAATAGGGCCCTTATAAGACTTATTAATATAATATATATAATATACTTAGATAATATCCTAATTTATAACTTTAACTTAGTAGACTACTAGTAATATATTTAATTAGTATTAGAATAGTTATAATAATTCTTATTATTTATAAATCTTAAAAAGTATTAATTTAATAGTAAGAGGATTAAATTTCTAGGATTTATTATTTTAACCTCTAGTATTAAGATAGATCCTAAGTATATAAAGATTATTAGGGAATAGCCTTGACTTAAGACCTATTAGGATATATAAGTCTTTTTAGGCTTTATAAACTTTTATTATTAATTTATTTATAATTACTCTTATATAGTAGAGCCGCTTATAAGCCTACTTAAAGGGAGTAAGGATAGTAAAAAGATTAGGCTATTAGATTAAATAGTTATTATTAAGGAGGTATTTTAAATATTATAAAATATATTTACTTCTACGCTATTTCTCTATTATTATAACCCTATAAAGGTACTTTATATAGAGATTAATATATTAAACTTTATTATAAGGATAGATTTATTATAATAAGATAAGGATAAATACTAGTAGCCTATTATATTTTAATCTTAGAAATTAATTAACTTAAAATAAAATTATAAGACTTATAATTAGGAACTACTTACTATTATAATAGTAATAAAGTAGTAGTAATATTACTTAAAAGGTAGTAGGTTTACTATTAAGGTATAGATTAATTATAATAACCTTAAGGGGTTTATAAAATAGAAGGAACTTAACTCTAAATAGGTATAATAGGTATTGAAGCTTATTACTTATAATTTTAAGATATTCTACTACTTAAAGAAGTTAAATCCTATAGATATATTATCTTATTACCTTAATTATAAGGGAAAGTCTCCCTTAAATATAAAATTATTATTAATACTATAGAATAAGCTTATTCTTTGAAGGAATAAAGATCTTAAAGAAGTTAAAGCTATTATTATAATTATAGTACCTACGTTTTATATTATAAGTATTTAGATTATTATACCTAGAAAGGATATAAAAAATATATTAGAGGAGTCTTATAATAATATCTAACAGCTTATAAAGACTCTTATTAGGGATATTTAGAAGTATAATAATTAAGTAAAGTCCTTTTTAGAGGCGCTAATAGCACGCTATTATAGTTAATTATAAGTATAAAGCTTTAACTTTAAAGGCCTATTAACTTTTAATAGTTATCTTTATATCCTTAGGAATAAAGTACTATAAAGTAAGCTTATTTACTATTATTATAATAATCCTTTAGTAGGTTATTTTAATATTAAGAAGATATATAATCTTCTTACTTATAAGTACTATTAGAATAGAAGCTTAACTTAAGTTATTAAGTATTATTAAACTTATAATATTTAAAAAAAATAAGTTACCGCGCTATTATACTTATAATAAACATAGTTCTCTTCTAATTTTAATTAAGCCTTAGAAGGAAATTTTAATAAACTTTATTATAGGTTTACCCCCTAATAAGTATAAGAATATAGTCTATAGCTAAATCCTTATTATTATAGATTAGTTTATTAAAATAGTATAGTATATACCTACTAATACTATAATTAATACTATATATCTAGCGGAAGTATTTTATAAAGAAATAGTATACTAATATAATATACTAAATAGTATTATTAGTAATAAAGGCTTTATATTCATAAGTACCTTCTAATTAGCTATTTACTTCCACTCTAAAATAAAGAGGCGCCTTGGTACCGCCTTCTATCTATAAATACATAGGTAAATTAAGCGCTAAAATCAGGTACTTAAATACTATTTATAAATCTTTATAAATAATACTTAGATTAATTAGATTAAATAATTACCTATAACTGAATATATATATATATAAATAGTTATTATTCCTCTATTAGAATAATACTATTCTACCTTATATATAGATATTACCCTAAACTCTATTAGGAAATTAAGGATAAGTCCTTAAAGAGGTACCTAATATAAATAAAAGGGTTAAACTATTATAAATTATAAGGGATAAAGCCGCTAAGTACCTTTAAATTATATAAGAGTCTTAAGCTAAGTATTATAATAAGAATTATAAGCTATAAATATATAATATTAAGTAATTAATTATATTAATAATAAAGAACCTAAAGTAAAGATATCTTAATAAGAATTTATCTTATAAGTTTATAGGGCCCTTTAGAATCATAGATAAAGTTAGTACGCAGGCGTATTACTTATTATTATCCTAAACTTATAAGATCTATAATATATTTTATATCTTATTATTAAAACCTTACTATCTTCGCGATTATACTAATATAGCGGATACCTTTATATAAGCTCCTAAACTTATTAATAATAATAAATAATAGGAGGTTAAAGAAATTATTAATAAGGTTAATAATAAATAAGGTATCTAATATAAGGTTAAATAGATAGATTAGGATAATAAATATAATTAGTAGGTTCCTAATAATAACCTTAATAGGGTATATAAGTTAACCTAATCCTATAATATATAGGTAGGTAATAAGTATAAGTATAATAAAGATATTTAATTAACAACGTATATAGCTAATAAGTAGTAGTAATATAATAAGTTATAAGATAAAGTAGGTATATATCTAATAAGTCTACATTATAATTATACTCCTCTATATAATTATACTTACTTAGATAGGTAGTTTAAGTAGGAATATACTTTTATTATAATTATTTATATAATTATAATAAATATAATATATTATATTTAGAAGAATACTATTAATCTTAATATAATCTAATATGGATACTAGGGATATACTATTAAGTAGTAAGCCTAGGTATCTTATACCTTATAAAGTCTAATAGTAAATAAAATATATTAATAACTTATTTATACTAAGGCGTAGCCGTAAATATTAATTAATGAAAGCTCTAGAACTCTTCCTTAAACCTATTATTTAACTAGGTTAAGTTATTATTAAATATAGAGCCTTATTAAAGATCTTATAAGTTAGGCTAAGGCCGTTTATAAGGCTTTAATAATATTACTTCCTCTTTATATTAATATAGGCTATTAAGTTTAATTTATATAACCTCTATTTAACCCTCTAACTTACTAATATAAGCCTTAAGCTCCTAATTCTAACTCTATAAGTTAGTTATAATTTAAGGGGCTTACCTATCTATAACTACTATCTACCTATATATTTTCCACTATTAAGTAATTTTCTTACTAAGTTACTTTTACTTCCTTTCTATTAGAGTATATTAGTTAATAATTTCTAAAAGCTATATAAATTATCTTACCCTATTCTAATATAAGGATGGAATCTATAATATATTAATAATTATAATATTATTAAGTTAATATTAATATACCCTTATATAATAATTTATACTATAACGGCCATTAATATAATATTAATAGGAAGGAGTATTATTATAATTATATTTATTATCCTTTCCTAATATAAAATAAGTTCTATAAGGAAGATCTATTATATTATAAATATTAGCGTACTATCTTAAAGTAGACGTATATAAATATACTTAAAAGTAGAAGTCTATTATAAGTTAATATATTAATAAATAATAAATAATAAATAATAAATAATAAATAATAAATAATAAATAATATATAATAATATAATAATATAATAATATAATAATATAATAATATAATAATATAATAATATAATAATATAATAATATAATAATATAATAATATAATAATATAATAATATAATA
>JAABUL010002324.1_pt1 | contig 31910 bp, 12 predicted proteins | sample 5559151 | NCBI WGS metagenome assembly JAABUL01 (sample SAMN10711876, study PRJNA513368) | rock metagenome | isolation source: Antarctica rocks | place: Antarctica: Victoria Land, Pudding Butte sud
GATGCCGCCGGGTAGAGCGTCGAATTCATCGTTGAAGGTGTCATACCCCCATTTAGCAAGGTTGGGGTTGAAGAACGTATATCTAGGATTATCTGATCAGCTTCCCGGTCGCAAAGGCTCGCGCCAAATTTCTTTTCACCCAAAGCCAGCTATTTGCAACGTCAGTCTGCGCTCCGCTGGACATTAAAGCCAGCATCTTTACCAGTGTGCGTCAACAGCATCCTCAATGTGATGCGCTTCGTCTTGTCCACATATTCCGGCTTGGACTTTTCGTCCAGACCCTTCAATATACGCACGTCCTTCAACTCCGGAGCGACCTTCTCCACTAAATCCGAATCATCGAGCGAAAGCTTCCCTTGTTCGCATAGTTGCATTGCCGCAATGCCCCCTATCATTTTTGTGCAGCTGGCAATCCAGAATACTGTGTCTAAGGTCATGGGCTCCTTGGAATCGCAACCTTTGGTGCCGCTGGCATGAGAAAAGATAGTCTTCCCATCTCGCCCTACGATGGCCGCCACGAAGCCTGGTATTTCACTCTTGTCTGATGTTGCTTCATCGATGGTCTTTCGAATGCTTGCCGTCGTGGTTTCGGAGAGCGTTCGCGCCATGGTTCAATGTGAATACAGATCTTCGGATGTTAAAAGATCCAACAACTGAAGGCACACAATCCCTCTTTACTTTATGATCGTATGGGTCTTTCGATTCGGCGCGCTCAAACGCCGTCCGAAGACACGTTCCGGCCCCTTTCGGCCCCCAGGAAGGCTTTGCGTCGCCATCCATCCTTGCGGGGTAAAGTATTCGGTGGGTAAGGAGCAATGCGGGGTAAAAGATCTTTGGGAGAACGTTGGCGCACTGCGCGATCATTTGTCGAAATTATCCGTCACTTCGAAGGAGGGGCTTAGGATCGACTGATGAAGGTTCATTGGGAGCCCGACTGGTCGAGTTTACTCAATCTCCAAGGTGACAATTCTGAAAACGCTTCCAGCATTCCGTCAAAATCGACCCTTTATTCTTCTGGCTGCTTCATGTTCGGGATACAGGCATCTTCCACAGCATCCCATTCGTTCTGCAATCCAGGGACGTTACCATCGTTGATACGGCTGACGTCTAATCCTTCGTCCAAGGATTCATCTTCTCCCAATTCCTTGCCATCTGTCGCTAGGCTAGAGTCTTCTGCACGAGAGGCCCACTATGAATTGCTGATAGTCTCGTGCACTGCCATAAATACGCTGGAAGGAGCTTCTTCTCGCGCTGGTATGTGGGTGTCACCTGGTCGTCCTAGAAGATCCACTTCTTCGTGCATGTTGGTCTCTCAGCGCTTTTGATTTTCCTCTAATGAATCCTGTACAACACGGAGGCTTGTCAGGGAGCACAAATTAGAGTTAGGTCCTTCTACTTGGGCGTCTTTGGTTGATCGGATTCTGTCAGGAGTTCCCGGGAAACTGTGCACGCAAGGACACAAAACAACAGATGAAGTGCTGCAGGGAGCGATGCGTCACTGACACTTACTAGCTCTAGGATATTATTGTCGGAACAAAATCCCCGTCACCGCGACCAAGGTTTGACCAGATCTCTAAGCATGGATATTCCTCTATACGCCTCGTCTTCGGTTTGGATAGCGCGAAAGAGCTGACTCCTCGGGCCAGCAACCTCATACCAGGCAGTATCTGTGGTCGATTTCCATACAAAGACCACGGAACTGAGGCGCAGAGCCAGGTCTACAGGTTGATTGACTCGCCAGCGATTACCATACGAACCATGTAAGGGTCTGGCACATTCATGTGAACACTGCAATTAATGTCGTCGTGTATTTCAAGTCTACCTCTGATGCGTTGGCCTTTTGAATCAAGTTGTAACGTCTTTGACAGGCTGCAGCTGCTCTAGCATGTCTTGCGTCAACTCCGTCCTGTGATCGTACTCTACCCTGCCGTGAAAGCGAGACCTGATGTGACTTATTAGTTGTTGATGACCTAAAGGTCGACCGCCCATGTGATAAAATTGACCCGCTTTCGGCCCCGCCTTCTGCAACTTGAACGGCAACATTGTATTTGTCTACAAACACCCCTCGCTGCGAGTTGTGACTTCTACCTGTCCGAAGACTATGGGATCTTGCCAGATAGCGTTTCCATGGGCATTTGGTAGCCAAAGCCTAGGTTAAAAGATTCTCGAGGCTCTGGGAAAGTCACCTTCAACTCGGTCTTCAAATTCACATAACGTCTCAGCTTCTCTGTCGACTTCGGTACATGTGTCGAAATTTCCATCGGGGTCGACGGGGGAGCTGAGCCCAGTGGAGTAGAAATCTCGCCTTTGGATTAGGCGAGATCATGTGCGCACAACGCGAGAAGGTAAGAGAAGGACAATGTATCATAGACCCAATTGAAATAGATGTACTATTACCTTGATGCAAAGTAGTAGGGCTATATATTTTTTATCATCATGAAGGCATTCGAGTCAAGGCTGAGGTGACAAATTATAATCGGATGAGGCTGGCCTACAGAGGGAAAGTTGAAGTAGTGCCACCAAAAAAATCTAAGGAATCTATTGCCTCCTCCTGTAGCTCGATACTGAGATAATTATCGCCAACATCGGCGGATCCAGGCGGATTCACTGCGTAGACGTCAATACGGGTTGAGGAACGACTGTGTATAAGGAAGACTTACTACACGAAATTATTCAACAAATTCTTGGATAAATATATTTTACAATACACGTCAATTCCCATTCAAAGTCGTCTCCGTGGCGCAACTGGCTAGCGCGTATGACTGTTATGTCGCATATCATGAGGTTCACAGTTCGATTCTGTGCGGGGACGTTCATTTTTCGCCTTTGGATGGAGAATCAAGAATTGTGGTAAACAAATCTGGCACTGACCTGATAATTGATCAATTGTACAGGCGCTGATGGTCTATTGACATGTAGGATATAGCAAACCCTTTTATCTGTCCAACTTGTGCTTCATTACATTTTCAATCCGCATTTCGAGCAGGGGGTAAGTTGTTCGCTGCTGGAGAAGATAAGGCAGTTGATCTCCTTCGAAGCTCAGAAAGTCCAGCTGCTATTGAAGCAGCGGGCAGGTTGCACCTCAATCAGCCTCCAAACTTTCACCCGTCAATACTATAGAATATTGAAGTCTTGCGCCCTTTCGACAGCCATCTGGTTACTTTGATGCTTTGTGGTTAAGCCATCGTATAGAAATGAACTGCATGGGGTTGAAAGTAACATTTGATCGATACATAGGTCTGGAGAAGAGAGAAGTCAAGGTTTCCTGCATCTGCACATTTACTACGCGACACGCAGGTCAAGGCCGTACGCTTTCTCAATTGCAAGGGTTTCAACGGTGCAAACCATACGAAATTCGCCTTATACCTGAGCCATACGGTCTGCCTCAACCTCAAAAGGGTGCGAGATTGAATTCGAAGCGTTCAGATACTTCCGAAGAAGAAGATGGGATGGAAATCATACTATGCTGTGTAATGGTAGGTTCCAAGCGTAGCTCGCTGCAATTATACCTCCAATGCTCATGATGGACGCCATAAGAAAATTGACAGTATTATTGTCAAGCAACCCAATTCCACTCTCAACCTGGCGACTGGCATTATCGTCCTTCTTAGCGCCAGGCGCAGAGAGAAGAACCTGAAGCCGGTATGTCAGCAATTGATTCCGGATGTGGACCCCAGCGAAGTGGATCACCTTCTTTCCTCCACTTCCTTCAACCACCTTGCCAGTACGAGTATCAACCACGCTGGCTTGAAACCATCCACCAAGAGCGCTATCGAGCAAGCTACCCAGGCCTCCCCAGGCTGTTACACAGAGTAGTAGCAGGACCTTCTCCTTCGAACTCCAGCCGCTCCCACATTCCAAGCCGGTTTTGCGTCCGTCTAGCAGTCTGCTGGAAGCTGATTGATCAACAGAGCAGAATGGCAGCAAAGTTACCGATGTGAGGGCGATGATGAACGCGCCCAAGAAACCTGCCGCCGTACCCAAGAGTGTGACTCCTCCATTGGTCCCAGCGGGTACCTGGCGCAGATCCCAAGCGGTGAGCAGGCGTGGTTTGCTCTGGGAGAGGATTCCCAATTCGGAGGAGAAGGTATCTGCTGCAACGGCTGCGTAGTTGCTGGGAAATTGAGTATTAAGCACTCTCATGAGAGCGCTGGATCCAAATACCTGATGATACCCACTACCAACAGATCCTGTCCGTAAGGCCAGCACTCTTGGTTTGCCGCTGCCCTTCGCACTTGCCAGTAGTGCAGCAAGATCAGAACAGAAGCCACAGCTGAGTTCGCCAAGACCTGTATGTGTGTTCGGGCACCCTCGCCGCCAGAGGACGAAAGGGTTAATCGTGCTTTCACGTCATGCTTTACCTGAAATACTTCAGCTATGGAGTAAAGGCGTTCATCACGGCGCTGGAAACCTTCGTAACCGCTGTACCACTAAGAAAGAACACTACGAGAAGCGCAAAGAAAACACTCCACGGATGAATAGCATGGATAATCGCCGAGAGGATTGCAGCGACAATTCCAGCTGGCGTGAGAGACTTCTTGCTCCAGGCGCGCCACACCAATGCCAGAGTTGCAGGTACGGCAACGTACGGATGCATGTTGTTCTGACAGAACAACCTAATCGTAGATGTACAACGTGTGCATAAAATGCAGAAAAGGCGCGATCCAGAAATAATAATCAGTTCGCGCACACCCTGGTTCGGTAAATACCACACCCATCTTCGGTAGATGCACACCCAATGGGAACGACCAACATTCTTGATGTTATACCACCAAATTCTTTGTGTCTACTCATCAATATTACAGTATACTCTTCAATTAAGCAGTCGATATTATAGTTAGTAGTACTGCTTAATACACGACACTGCGAAAAACGAAGGTCTTGGCAAAGATAGGGCTAGTGGCCGCCCTAGAGCAGACCTTAATGCTAGGTCCGAACAGGTCACATACAGTTGTTTTGCACTGCATCGAATGATCAACCAAAACGGCTCTGAAATGCGCATTCTAAGCTCTACATATAGGGCCACTTATACTTTATTAAATGCGCGGGTACATGCGTTATTAGATTTGCAAGTTGATGCTCTTCTACTCTTAGTGATCGTTCGCGGCACTTTTGGTTGCCTCAGTAATCAGACCCTATGGAATAATTATTGTAAGCGGGCGCTGCGTGGCAATGTGATGCGATGCAACGCACTCCTACATACTTTAAGGGGGGGTTTTTCCAGACGCTTTTCGTATTATCTTTCGTCGCCAATTAGTATAGAGAGCCTCTTATTGATAGAGACACACCCGGTAGACATATCAATACTATATAAATCTACGCAAACATATTGTTACAAAGAGATCTACTTGCTTTCAAAGCCTAAGAATAGTCTACTATAACCAAAATATCTTGAAATGTAACAATATCGTGAACAAGAAAGGCTCTCGCTTCTCAAAATACATCGTATCTCGCAATAGTCGACTTAGTAGTTATATTATCGTATATATATTAACGCTTTATTAATTGTAATTGCAAATATAGATTTTTTATGCAAAGTTTATGTTAGAGAAAACGTAGTTGCAAGATATATAGAGTAATAGTAATGCATAGTATATAATACGTAATAGTGCGATTGTTGCTCTCTCTTGTAGTTCTTGATATTTTATAATATAGCTAACTTAGTCTCTTAACTTCAAAATATTGTTGTTCAACAATATTTTAAAAAATAAAAATCCTCTAACTAGATCTTAATAAAATATTATAATTATTTCGAAGTAATTAGAAATTTGTGTCAAGAGTCTTATTTATTGCTAATATTTGTTTATGCAATAACTTCTAATATATTACTAGAATAATTACAAAAATCTTCTAGACGTTCTTAAAGTATAAACAACAATACACTAAAAACTAGCGCTTGCTTACAATAATTATTTTATAGAACCTAAGAGCAAAACTTTACAATCTAATCAAAACTTGCCCGATGTTACGCTAGTACTTCCTACGAAGATATTAGGATAGATTGTGCTTTCGAAGAAATTTGTAGACGTCTTTAGACAATGTAAGCAATTACTTAATAACAAGATTTGCAACTATAAATAGTTTTTATATTTAATAAATCTTAGAAGAGATTCAATAAATTAAAGTAACAATAAATAAAAATCTATAATAAATTAAATACAATTTATAAAAAAATTGTGTCTAAAGAATCTATATACTAAAGAGATTCTTCTTGTTTGCTATATTTGCTATCGAATATATCGAGTTTTGTTTATTTTGTTTGTTGTCGAACAAGTTGAGTTCGTTTACTAGCGTATCGAGCTTGTCTACTAGCATGTCGAGCAATGTTCGTCTATTAAGTTGTCGAATATATAAATAATTGTACTATATACTATAGACTCGCTTTGTAGAATATATATTAACTGTAACAAGCTAGAGTTGTAATACTATTTTTTTTCTTCAAATTTTTTTGTTTTAAAAAACAAATACTTACATATTATATTTTTTTATCAAAATCGTATTTGTCTTGTCTTTAAAATAGATTGTTACAAAATGTTTATTAATTTCGTTTGTAAACGTTGTTGCTATACTAGCAAGTCTTGTATTGCTATAAAAGATTTGTTATTTTGTCTAAAATATTCGAAATATATTTGCGCAAACAAATTGTATATAAATATATTATAAACTTCTTTAAATTATATTAAAGAAGATTTGTTCTCTAAAATAACAAAGAATAAAATTGTATTAATAATTGTAATTACGCAATTGCTTTATAATAAAAAAATATTAAAAAAATTAATGCAAAAACAAAAAAAAAATACAATATTTATTGTCTAATATAAAGAAATTAAATATTATAGAGTTGTTAAATTGTTTTGTTGCAAATACTTTAATTAAAATATCTTTTGCTATCTAGTTTTTTTTGCTATACTAGACGATTTTTCGAACGTTAATAGAATTTCTAGATAAAAATATTGTAATCGTCAAAATTGCTAGTTAATTTTTATATATTTTTTATTATAAAGTATTTCTTTTATTTTACAAAATATTGTTGATTTTGCTATTCTAAATTTTTTTTAATCTTAAATCGATTTTCTTTTTGTAATTTATAATAAAATATTTTCTATATAGATATACTTAAGTCGACTAATTTCAACAATAATATATAAAATACTAGAAATACTTTAACGTTCTTAAGTAAATCAAGTTTGTAATTGATTAATTTTTTAGTTTTTTTAACAAAAAATAATTTAATTTTGATATAATTTAATTTTTTGCTTAATTTTTTTGTTTTAAAATTTTTTGTAAAAAATTATACTTTATTCTTTTCTTTTAGCTAAAATATTATTTTTTGTTTTCTATTTTAATACTTAATCGATTTGTTTTGTATTTTTGAAATATTGTTATATATCTTTTTTAGTATTGCTATTCTTTTAATAGCTAATTGCGCAAACAAATATATACGCTCTTTCTTAAAAAGATTAAATTTCTTGTTATAATTGTAATGTCGTAGCGCTAGCGACGCGCTAACGTCTTAAGATATGGCAGAGCACGTAATCTTAAGTGCCTATAGAAGTCTCGAATAATACAACATCTTTTTTTAATTAGATAGCGAGAAATAGATTCGCACGTTATGGCGAATATTAGATAGAAAGAAAGCTCGTCTCTCGTTGTTCTTTAACGATTAGTTCTACTACTATCTATTTTATATAGTTAAAATATAGTAATACAAGTCTATTATATTTTACGTCTTTTATATTTTAGTACGTCAACAAGAAACAAACATATTTGCATTTTACAATTCTAATTGTTCTATTTTTTAAAAAGAAAGACTTGAAACGTAATAGTATAATATTAAACTATAACAATTTAAGTTACAATAATTATTTGATTACTAAATTAAAATTTAAAAACTTTAATATTTTTCGAAACAACAATTGTTTACGAAATGTCGACAAAAATAATTTTCGCCAACGTAATAATAGTAAAGAAAATAGCTTAGCTACAATTAGAATTTTAACTTTATATTAACAAATAAAGACTTTAATAATAGAGATTTAAGATTTGCAAAATACTTAGCAAACTCAAATTATAATAATTGAACAAACAAATTTTTAAGTTTCTTAACTTGTTATTGTATTGCTATTAATAATATTTAAGTTTTTAAAACTTAAAAAGTTGAAATTGTACAAAAATTAAAGCGTAGATAAGCATATTATTTAATTTCGAAAAATCGACATTAATATAATGCGATTTTCGACGTACTTTATTACGAATAAGAACAAAATTCTTTATTGTATATTATTTTTAGAAAACAATATTGCTACGCAATAATATTTAAGAACAAACAATAGCGCTAAGTTGAAAAACAAAATCTTTAAAGAATTTAAAAAGTTTTTATTAAATTTAATAGCTAATTTTGCTAATTGTTGTCTTCTTGTTTACAAAAGATAAAAGATTGCTAGATAAAAATTAAATTAAAAGATAATTATCTTTAAAAGATATCTAAATAAGCTAAAAACTTATTTAGTATTGCTTTTAAAGAAGTATAAAATTTATATATTTTTGACTAAATTTAAGTTGAACTTGAAAGTAAAGATTTTAAATATTAATAATATATTAAATACTTGCAATAAGCTTCTAGTTATAATTATTATATAAGAACAAATATTAAATTATATTTGCGAAACAAATGCAAACAACTTTAAAAATCAACAAATTACAAAAAAAATTAATATCTCTTTAGACAAATTTTATTAAAATTGTTGTTTAAACAATATTAACAAGTTTATTAAGAGCAAGAAATTATATATTTTTAAGAATTTGTCGACGTCGCGTAAACGAATTTACGAGATTAATAACGCAAATTATTTAAGAAGTATCAAATATTTTAAATATTATAAAAAGAAATATTACAAAACAAATTGTCTTAATAAATATAAATAAAACAAGTCTATTGTTGCTTCTATTATTACAACAAATACGAAAAAAAATTAAATTTTATTAACGTCTTGCAAGCGAAACAAAAAAGACAAATAAAAACAATAGATTCGATTTTAGTAAAAGATTGAATTTAATTTTTTGATAACAAACGTCAAATTATAAATCTAGTTAACTTAAAAGCTAAGATAAATTTTATTAATTATATCTATATAATACAATAAGAATTACAATTTATATTTGTTATTTTATCGACATTAAGTTTTTTTAATAGCAATAATTGTTTCTATTACAACGTCTATAAGTTGATTCACTACTTAATTAACTTATAGAATCAACATTAAAAATATATTATCTTGTTCTACTTAATAGAATATATAAGCTTCAATTTTATATTAGATATACTAATACTATTTAAGCAAAACATATTAATTAATTCGAAAGCGCAAAGCTAGCGATTCAAGATTTTAGATAAAAAATTAAAGATAATTAATCTTAAGCAATTTGTTTTAAATCTTGTTAAGCATAGCATAATTTATACAATTGTATACGCTAATATTACGAAAACGTTAAGCAAAAAACTAGCAAAGTTTAAGATTCTTAAGAAATTAAGAAATCTAAAAGATATCTATAATAATAAATTAGCTAAAATTTTATCAAAATTAAGAAAAGAAGATTACGCTATTAAGTTTTAAGACAATAAAGAGTTATTATTTATATCTCTTTATAATTTTTTATAAAACAAGTTAGCGATACTTCAACAATATTTTAATAATGAGTTAGTTAAAGATTAAATTAAGTATTCAATTTTGTTTGCAAGCGTCTCTATTCTATTTGTATCAAAATTAAACAATAGATTACGTTTATGCGTCGATTATAAAAACTTAAATGCGATTACTATTAAAAATTGTTATTTATTGTCTCTAATTATAGAAACGCTAGATTATCTATGCAAAGCAAAGCGCTTTATTGTTTTAAATCTAAAGAATGTCTATTATTGCATTTGTATTAAACGCAATAATAAATAAAAGACGACGTTTCGTATACACTATAAGTATTTCAAGTATTAAATTATGTTATTTAAACTAGCAAACGCATTTGCAATTTTTTAGATTTATATTAATAAAATATTGCGAAAGCTAATTGATGTAACTTGCGTAATCTATATAAATAATATATTTGTGTATAACAATAATTTAGCGAAGCATTAATGTTATGTTAGACAAATGCTAGAACGTTTTTGCGAGTATTTGCTATATATTAATCTAAAAAAATGTAAGTTTAATACTATTAAAATTAAATTTCTAAACTTTATTGTATCTCTAAAAGATATATAGATAAATTTAAAAAAAATTAAAACAATTAAGAAATAATTTAAATCGAAAATTTATTGCAAGCTTTAAGTGTTTTTAAACTTCGTAAATTTTTATAAACGCTTTATATATTGCTATTTAAAAAGAGTTTTTTTTTTTATTAATTTGTTAAAAGAAAATAAGAATAACAAGAAATTTAACTCTTTTGTTTGATCGAATAAAGTAAAGTAGACGTTTTGTTAATTTTGCGATATCTTTATATTGATTCTACTATTTTATTACTACAATTTAAGCAAGAAGATAAAAGTAAAGATTGACGCATTTAACTTTGCAATTGCGAATATTTTAAGTTAACAAAATAACGACAAAAATTAACGCTTAATAGCGTTTTAATCGCGAAAGATAATTTTGATAAAACAAAATTATAAGACGTATAATTAGAAATTGCTAGCTATTGTAGTTGCTTTTAAGTAGTAGAGATACTACTTAAAAAATAGTATTTACTCTATTAAATTATAATTAAATTATAATAATCTTAAAAGATTTATAGATTAAAAGAAACTAAATTTAAGACAAGTTTGTTAAATATTTAAGTTAATTATCTATAACTTTAAAATTTTCTATTGTTTAAATAAAAAAAATTTAACAAAAAAATTGTTAAAATATCTTAACTATAAAGAGATTTTGTTATTAAATACAAAATTGTTGTTAACGTTGCAAAACAAATTAATGTTATTGTTTAACAAAGATTTGTTAACGCAAAGCAAACAAAAAAAATCAAATAATTTAATTTTTGTATCTCAAAATAAGTTAACGTTGTTGTTTGACAAAAAGTTGCTAGCGCAAAGCAAACAAAAAACATTAGATAATTTAACTTTTGTATTATAACTAACAAGAATACTTACTAATAACACAAAGATTTTGCAACTATAAAGTAGAAAGAAAGTTTTTAAAAAACTAGTATCTTTATTTTAATTAACTAAAATATAGATTGTTATTTTAAGAAAAATAATCAAAGATATGCTAGAAAAATTGTATAAAAAAATTTAAAAATTAATAAAATTCTTAATAAAGAATCTTTAAATTAAAGATACTTAAGTTAAAAAGATTTAAATTAAAATTAAAAAGTTGTTTTATTGCAAACAAACAATATAAATTCTAAATTAAAAAAGTTTTGTTAAATATAACAAATTACTTTATGTCTTAAAAAATACAACTATTAAAAAAAAAAAAAATTGCAAAAATTATAACAATTCTTTAACAAAACATTTTAAGATTAAGAAAATTTTAAATCTATTTTAGCAAAAGTATTTTTAACTTGTTTGCGCTAAATAAATAAAAACGTATATTAAAATATATAATATTTATTAATATATTAAAGTTTCTTGTTATAAATTGTATAATAAACTTCGATTCTTACTTGCAACAAAAAAATTATAAAAGAAAATTATTATAAACTTTGTAATAAGCTTATTGTCAAACAAATATTATAAAATTATATATAATTCGATTTTTGTAATAATTAATTGTTGTACAAAAATAATTAAGTATATATTTGTAATTATTAGAATTAATATTGCAAAATTAGCAAAAATATTTTTCGATAAAATTGTTTTATGTTTCGAAACGCTAATTAATATAGTAAGTAATAAAAAATTTATCTTTACTAGTGTCTTTTAATTTGTTGTATATTTCTATATACAAATTAAAAAACAATTAAGTATTGTTTTTTATTTTTAAACAAATAGTTTAATCGAACGACAAAATTAAATTCTCGAATACTATTTTCGCACTTACGTTAACGTTAAACAAGCAAAATAGACAAATTTATTATCAATAATAGAATTTGTTTACAACAATAGCTATTACATTTTAGTTAAAACTTTGTTGTTCTACTTAATATACAATTACAATTTAAAGATCTACTATAAAGTTAAGAACAACTTTATTGAAAAAAAGATATTGTTAATATAGAAACGCGTAAAACAACTTTATAATTTAAAAAAAGTTTTAGCAAAGCGTCTTAAAAACATTGTTATACAACAAACAAAATACTACAATAAAAAATATAAGTTAAAGAGTTTTGCTATAAAAGAATTAATTATACTCTTAATTAAAAATTTGAAACAAAAGAGATTTAGTAAAAAAATGTTGCACAAATATATCGAATTGTTTAAAATTAAAAATAAAATAAAAACGCAAATTTATTATTTTATTTTACTTAATATCTATCAAATTTATAATATTTTTTATGTTTTATTTTTAAAGTTATATTTGTATCGCGTTAGCAATAAGTAGATAAAATAAATATTGCAAACTTCGAAACTTGTTAACAACAAAGTTTAATAAAAGATTAAAAAAATTTTAGACAAAATTAAATTAAAAAAACAAATATAATATAAGATTAAATAAATAAATTAAAATAAAAAGTATAATTAATAATTAAGAAAAAAGTTTCTAAATAATATTAATAAGTTGCGAAAAAACTTTAAGAAACAAATATATAGTAAACAAAAGCAAAAAAGATAATACAATACGTATTGCAACAACAACAATTATATTAACAATAATTTGTTCGATAGTATATTGCGCAATTGTTATTATATTGTTGTTATATAATTAAGTTACGTAGAAAGATCTTTTTATTTTGTTACACAAGATACTAGAAATAATAAAATTGTCTCTTTTAATATAAATGCTTAAAATATAGTTTAAAAACAAAGCTACTCTATTATTGTTAATTAGTCGACAACGTATTGTAACAACTTAATAAGTTTTTAATATTTTATTAAATTTATTTTAGAACAACTAAAAAAAACTCTTAAATTTATTCGAAAATAAATTGTTAAATTTCTCAAAATTAATTATAGACAAGTCTTCGAAATTGTTTAAAGTATTTATATTATTTTAAGAAAAACAAATTACAAATAATTTGTTTTGCACGATTTTTTTTATTTTTATTACAAACTTGTTTTTATTATTTGTATATATTTTTGTATTTTTTATTTTTTAAAAAATATATAAGCAAACAAAGCGTAAACGAAATTAAAATAAAAAATTTATTATATTTTTACTTAATAATTTTGTCGACAACTTAAAGTTAAAAAGAGATTTTATTGCAAAATTATAAAACTTCGCAAAAGAATCTTTCAAATTTGTTTTATTTAGATTAACAACAAATTTAAAAACAATTTATTTTAACTTTGTTTTCTTTGTTTTTATCGATAACTTGTTTTTGTTTTTATTCTTATTTTGCTTCAAATCTTAAATATATATTAATACAATATTAAAAAGTAAACAAAAATACTTATCTTTAATACTTTTTTAAAAAATAGATCGATTAATTATTGCGTTTTAGCAAGAGTTTTATTTCGAATTATTTTTGTTTTCGCAAATTTTTGTTCGAATTTAACTTAATGTTTTTAAGCAAGAATTAAATCTTGTTTAAGTTGTTAAATACAAAATTAAGTTTAATTTGTTATTAATAAAATAAACTCTCTATTATGTTGTTAACTCTTTATTGCGCGAACTATATTCTTTTGCATATACTTTATATGTTTAATAATTATATTTTTTATTTCGAGTCTCTTACGATAATTAATAATAAAATTCTTTATATTATCTTAAAAGTGTTTAACAAACTAGTAAATATTAACAATTGTCGCATTATAAACGCGAACAAAATTTACTATAATATAATAATTTGATTTGCGATAAAGAATTTTGTATCAAATATAGATACTTCTTTTTTTATAAACATATATATGTTTGTCTACGCAAGTTATATATAAGAGATTGTTACAAATTGTAACATATTAGTATCGCAAACAACAAAATATTAAGATTGTTTACTTTTTTATTTCTTCAATCTCTTAAAAGATGTAGTTAAAAAAACAAAAAAAAGAAGCAAAAAATATATTAATTTAAGATTTGCACTATATATATAAGCTTTACATATTATTGTTTTTGCAATAATTTATTTATAACAATAAAGCAATTGCAATTAAGAAGAATATAAAAAGAAAAAAAGAAAAGAAAAGAAAAACAACAATATTTATATTTATAATTTATTTAATGCTTGCGCAACGTTAATTCTATTTTAAATCTTAATTAGAATTCTAACAATAACAAACAACAAAACAATAATATATTATAGATTGTTATTGTTGTTATTATATTGTTTTATAGATTAAGTTAAATTAAAGCATAAACTTATTTTTATTAAGTAGAAGACTTTTTTTCTTCTAATTTTTAAAGAGATTTGAGAAGATTTTTAACAAGTTTTTGTAACGTTGACGCTTAATAGACGCTTTTGTTTTTGATAAGACTAGTATAGCTTCTTACATTATTAAGAATTAGTGCTCTAAAAGAAGAAATAATTGTAATGTTGTAACGTTAGCAACGCGCTAACATCTTAAGATATAATAGAGTACGTAATCTCGAATGTTTATAAAAGTCTTAAATAACACGACATCTCTTTCTAATTAAATAGCGAAAAATAGACTCGCACGTTATAACAAGTATTAGATAGAAAGAAAGCTTGTTTTTTGTTGTTCTTTAACGATTAGTTCTATTACTATCTATCCTATATAATTGAGATATAGTAATACAAGTCTATTATATCTTACGTCTTTTATATCTTAGTGCGCTAGCGAGAAGCAGGCGCACTCGCATCTTACAATAATTAACAAAAAATAAAGTTATTTTAGTAATATTTAAAATCTTTGCATTAAATACTAGTTATATTATAAATAAAAGTAATATTTAATTATTATAAGTATTGTTAATATAGTATCTTAAATATTGCTTAAGACTTTAATTTGTTCTTTTTATCTATTTATTTATAATTAAATAGTAAATAATAGATATTTAAAATCTTGTATCTAATATTGAAAGAAGCGTCTTTTAATAATTAAATATAAAAAGTTTGTCTTTGTTACTAGTTAATCTCTTAAATATATTATAATATTGTATAAGTCGATTTAATACAATATATTTTAGTTGTTTTGCAATAAACTTCTCTTTATATGCGATAATATATAAGTACTTAATAAATTTATCAATTATTACTAGTATTAAATTATATTTGTTTTTAATTGCTAGATTTGTTAACTTAAACAACTTAATAATAAAGTTTATTGTAACTTTATTTTATAACAATTTAAATAATTCTTAATTTTAAATTTTGCTATAATTTGCATACGTATTATATTTGTTTTACTAATAGCTAAAATATTGTTTAATATATATTTTGACAATTTGTCTTATTTGTAGAAATTAACAATACTAATATAAAAGTTAAAGAATTTTTGTTACTTTTAAATGTTTTTGCAATAATTTATTATAATATTCTCTTATATATTTGTCGATTTTATTAATAGATATTTAAAGTTTTTCTTTTTTTATAGAAAACTTTTTCGTATTGTTTTAAAGTATTTGTAATATTATATTTAACTTGTGTTTGTTTATTAATAATAATTTGTTTTTATTAATTTTAAGTATACTATAATTAAATAATTTTTTAGTTTTTATATAATTATTTTTTCTATTAAGTGTGTTTACTTTGCTATTATTTTTGTTTAAAATATATTATATTTTAAACTTGTATTATTCTAGTCTCTCTAATTATTATATTTGTTTTTTGTTTAGCTATTTTGTAGTAATAAAGTACACAAGATTCTTATAATCTATAAAAATTGTAAGTTTTAATAATTCTTTAATATTGTTAGGATTAAAGCTTTGATAACTAGTATGTAGTTAATTGACGAGAATACTAGCTATGCAAAACTAACTATGTATAAGAAATAAATATAAGTACTATAGATGTCAAGGCATTAGATGTTACTCGTAGTATATTCGAGACTAAAGAGCGAAAACTTAAAGAATAATCGAAAAGCGAAGCTTGTCTAATTTAAAATTGTAATATTATTTTTTCTTTTATTCGCGAGCTTCGACAAAGCGATGTCGAGTCTCTTAGTTAACGTTTTTAGTCAATTTTAGTTAATGTTAATTGCTTATCAAATACAAGCTTCGATTAATATTAAATGCTTGTTAAATACAAGCTTCGATTAATATCGAATATATGTTAGATATTACTTAACAATTAAAATTGAAGTTTTTGATACGCATTAAACAAAAGAATAAATTTGTTAAGTAAAGAGAATAATCGAAAATTTTGAAACAAAATATAAAAAAAATAATAATATGCAAAACAAAGAGCGTGTATATTGCGAATAATATTCTAGTTAATTTTCGACTATTTTCGATTAGTATCGAACATGTTTGTTAAGTACAATTTAATATTTAAAATTAAACGTTAAGTAATTGTCAAATAGTAAAAATTAAGTTTCGAACAATTGTCGAACGACAAATATCGAGTTTTAAACAATTTGTCAAACAACAACAAGATTAAGAAGAAAAGAGTAAATAAATTTTAAGAAAATATTAAATGTAAAAAAATTAAAAGAGATACAAAAGATTATTAACTCTAATTCTAAGAAAGATATTTAAGTTATATAACGCGAAAATCGAAAAATTGATAGCAAAATAGAGATCGATTAGTTACGTAATCTTAAAAGAGATTAACAACAACAAAAAAAATAACAACGTTAAAAAGTCGAAATTTGTCGAATTTTAATTATATTTAAATACGTTCGTCTAAATTTGCAATATAGAGAGAGAAAATAACGTAAAAGTATTGTAACAACAATTTATACACAATTGTGTATATATTTAGAAATGCTAAATTAATTCTAATTCGAAAAATCTTTAGAAAAAACAATTATAAAATCTCTAGCAAAAACACTATAGAAACGACAACAAGAATTTCGAATATATATTGATTAACTTTTGATAATAATAATATATCGATATTACGTTTTCAAGATTCTTGTTAAGTGCAATAGAAAACAAAATAATATATTCAATTTAATTTTAATTGCGAATACATAACAAGTAACTTTTAACAATAGTAATATATTAATAATACGTTTTTGAAATCGATTCTAGATGCAACGACAAGAACTATAGATATATATTGAGCGATATTTTGACGTCAATAATAATAGAACGCAAGAGCGTATAAGTGCGAATTATTCTACTTATTAGATTTTTAATTAAGAGACGTCTTAAATATTTAATAAGATTTTGTTGTATCTAAATATTAATAATAGAAGTTAACAACAAAGTTAAGACAATTGTTAATTATAAAGTAGTTTAGTTATTTAGATTTATTGTTGTAGTTTGTGTAACTTGTAAAAAGAATTTAATATTGTAGCATTTTGCGTTTGTAATTAGTAGCAATTAGATTTAAATTTACGTTATTGTTATTTTTGCGCATATTGTATTGTAATATCTTGATACTCTTAACATAATATTCGAAATTGTTGTTAATATTGTTAATAATATTAACAAACAACAAGAGTTTAATTTATTAATTTAATAGAGATTTGCTTTTGTTAAGATGCAAAAGTTATAAATAAAATATTAAATAAATTTTTATTAAGTTAAATAGTTTTAATTCGTAGATATAATTGTTAATTGCTTAAATAATCTTATAAAGATTTGCATTTTTATACTTTAAGAACTTGTATAATTAAGTTGTTTTAATATTTCGAATATTAAGTATAATTTAATTTTTAACTTTGAATTTCGAGATTGCAACGCATTTGCAATTAACAAATTTCACTTATTTAACTTAAGTTTAAATAAGTTTTTAACAAAAAAAGTTTCGCAAAATCTTAATCTTTTTGGCAATCTTATTAATATTTTTTATGTTGCAACAAATTTCGATGGTAATATTGTTAAAAAAGATTGTAAATAACTTTAGATCTAATTGTAATAAATAATTTTTAATAACAAAGAAAAGTAATAAGTTAATAAACTTGTTAATATAATTGTTTGCGACAAATTCGATAATAGCAAGATAACTAATTTAGTTATTCTAATTGTATTGTATATATATTCAAAAATATTGCTTAAAAGCAATATTAATATTTTTAATTTAATTATCGATTTCTAGATAAAATGCAATTGACAATTTAGATTTGATTTCTAATTTTTTGCAAAAACATTATTAAAAGTAAGCGATAAATTAAGTATCTTTGTTGAAAACAATAATAATTAAGAAGTTTTTAATATATTAAACAAAGTTAATAAAAATCTAAATTACAATTTTAACTTTTAAAGAGTTTATAAATATAAATTTCTTATTGTTGAATAATCTATCAATTATTATTAAGATATATTAGAAGATCTTTTCTTTATAACAATATAACAATAGAGAGATAATAAAGTTGCAAGATATGTTTTGTTAATAATAATTTAAAATAGATAAAAACTTTAGTAAATTATATTTATATTTATAATATAATTTGACGTATTTATAAATCAAATAGCTTTTAATATATTTCTTAATATCTAAATACAATATAGATTAATAGTAGTAACGTTGTATTTTTTTAAAAGTAGTTGTTCGACTTAGATGTTTAACACTTAATAATTTGTATTAAAACTTAATTGCTTCGATTTGAAAAATATTATTTGTGCTTTAAAATATATATATTTTGTTTCGAATAAATAAATACTTAATATTAATTGTTAAGTATTTAATTATTATACAATTTTCGAATTTTAACTTAATTGTCTTGCGAAAAATAGCTAGAATCTTTTGTTTATTAGCTTTTTTAACTTGAATAATTTGTTTTATCTTTTTATTATACAAGTATATTTTTAATATTTGTTAAACAAGAACTTCGAAATTAAGTTTTGTTTTAAGTTTCTTTTCTTTTGTTAAATTAATTGCAATAGCAAACAAGAACTAGATTGTAAAAGAAATTGCAAATATAAACAAATAAATTATAGACAAAACAAATATATCGAAAGAAAAAACAAAATTAATAGCTAAAGACAACAAAATTGTAGATTAAGAAATTGTAAATACAACAATAATAAGCAACAAAACTAAGAAAAGAGATTAAGCAAAGCAAAGTTTGTTTTGTTAAAGTAATACAAATATTGCAAACAATAAAAGCGTAAATAATTTTACGTCTTTGTTAGTTGTTAATAAGATTTAAGTAAATTTCTCGCAAGCTTTCGCGATTCTTTTGTTAGCAATTAGTTTAAATTTAATAAAATTTTAAAACAAATAAATTAATTTTGTTACTAAATTGTAGATAACACTTAATAGTAGCAAAATTAATACAATAGCTTTAGCTATATCTAGTTTTAAGTTATATTGTTTAAAAATTGTTTATCGTTAAAACTAGTTACGAAAATTATTGTTATTAAAGAACAAATTTTGCAATTATTTAATTAAGTTGTTTGACTTCGCATTTAGTATGTTTAGTTAATAGATAATTTTAAAGTTAAATTTGAACAAAAATTCGATTTAACAAGCTTAACAACAATTAAGTTGCTTAATAATTATAAAATATTTTGAATTACAATAATTAATAATAATTTTAATAGATTGTTCGACAAATATATTAGCATACTCTAAGTGTTACTTTTCGAAAGCGCGAATAATAATTAATAATTTTTTGTTATAGATTTCGTAGTTGCACTTTGCGAACAATATAATTTTAAATATATAAATTATTAAATAAAGCAATTTATTTAAATTTATTTAGAACAACACAACAACAATTACGAAATTAAAAATATTATTTTCGATTTAAGTTTCTAAATTAAAATTGAAATAATACAAAATAAATTAATTAATAAAGATTTGTTTAAGAACTTTGAACGCAAGATCTTCGAGATCGTCAAGTTGTTATAAAAAATTAAAACTTTTATTTTTAAATTTACTAAACGCTAATAAAGATTTAATTAGATTCAAATAATTATAAATAAATTGTTAATAAAAGTTAATAAAATCTAGAAAGATTTATACGTTGCACACGCAAATAGAAGTTTTTTATTTAAGAATAAATTTAATTTTCTTAAAGTTTATTCGAATTTCTTCGATAATAATATTTAGATTTAGATATTTAATTTGCTTAATAAAGAAAATATATTTGTTAATATTTAAATAAAGACTTGCGTTATAAAGCTTAACAAAAACTTTGTTTATATAATTTTTATATTTTGCTTCGATATTATTGTAAATTAAAATATTATTTATATAAATAATACAAAAATTGTCTAGATAAAAATTAAAAGTCTTATTAATAAAAGATTAAAACGTAATCGAGATATTATATAGCTTAAAAGATATAACAACGTACTTAAATAAATTGTAACAAATAATAAAGACTATTTTGTATTTATTATTAAAATATATTCGAATTTTGTTAAAGACAACAATAATATTAAACTTGTTATAGTATTTAATTTTATATAATTGTTGCAAAGTTTTTCGAATTAACAATAAAATATTGCGATTTTTAATTGTTAAAGCGTTAAAATCTTTATAGTTTATATAAATACACAAATTTTTATTAGACTTCTTAACTATAAAAATAGAAGCAATATATTGTAAAATATTGTTGCAAATTTAATTTTTGCTTTTTATATTATTTAAGTAGACTCTAATAATCTCTTTTTTTTGACAAAAGATATTATAAATTTTTTTAATCGAAAAAGTTGTTTTTAGAACAAAACTAATAGCATAATTAATATTTTTATTTAACAATAACTTGTTAGTTTCTTATAAATTAAAGAGCTTAATTTAGTACTTAAACTTCGAATATATTTGTTTCTTTAATTGTTTTAAATTAAGAGAATTTTGTTTAAGTTTTGTATAAAATTTATCGTAATTATCGAAAATAATAATTGCAACATTTATTATAATATTGTTGCTTATAGTGCACGCTAAATATCTATTGTTTTTCTTTAATTAATTTAGTATAATAAAATACTTAAGTAGTATAACAACTATTTTGTAGTTTTCTTTGTTAACAAACTTTAAGAATGCAAAAATATTTATTTAACAAACGTTAACTTTATTAAAAGACTTCGAAAATAAATATTTCAATTGCTTGCATTAATTGTTAAAGATTTTTAACAATTGTTAATTTAACAAGCAATGCTTTATACAATAATCGAAATTAAATTTAAGAAATTATATATTATTTTTAATTTGTACGTTATACTTTTTAATTTAAAGTATATTAAAAATAATTACAAATTGTTCTAATTTAATTATTAAATATTATAAGATATTAATATATTTATTAAAATTAACAATAACTTAAGCGACATAAATAATATTAGAAACAAATTTGTTATTAATTAGACGCAATTTAATAAAATTTCGAAACAATATAATAGAAAGTTTATAAAATTTAACAAACTTTTTATTTATAAAAACTTTATTAAAGACTTCGATATTAATAAATAATATTGCTTTAACATAATATTTATTAAAGAGCAAATAAACTTAATTTAAACAAATTTTAATATAAAAATCTAGTTGCTAGTTGTTAAATAACTTGTTATTAATAACGCTAAAATTGAGTTTAACTTTAATAAACAAGATTTTATCTTATAAGTTAAATATAACTTTAAACTCTTCTATTGTTTTTTGTATAAACGTTAATTTCTATTTTGAATTGCAACTTTTGTCGAGAATATTTAGTTTTTTAATTTGTTAAAGTTATCTAAGTTATTATTTAAAATATTAGAGAAACTATTTTCTTTAAATATTGTTAATTTGAAATCGCTAACGTTATAAGTTTTAAATTTAATAAAAACTTTATTTTTAATTTTAATTAATTTGTTTTTGCAAAAAATGTTCTTATAATACAATCTATATCTTAGTTTAAGATATTTTTGACAAAAATTAAAAGATTTAATTTTGTTCTTAAGAGTTTAAAATTATACTTCTATATTTTGTTTTTAATTGCGAGTAGAAATATATATACTAAAGCTATTAATGTCGCAAGCATTCGTATTAATATATTTAAAGAACTTAAAGATATTAATGCGATTATTACATTTATTAATGTTATTAATAGTTTATATATAAATAAAAGTTCGAATAATAATTGAACAAAATCTCTTTATTTGTTAAAGTTTTAAATCGATTTTACAAATTAATCTAATAAATTAATTTAAAGTAATATAATTTGTTAAAGTAACGTAGCAACTTTAAAATCTATAGCTTAAATTTTTGTTAAATTAATATATTTTATCGATTTCTAATATAGAGACTTCAATTGTTGTAGATATAAAGCAATTAATATATTGATTAAAGATTTTGATATTTTTTATAACAAATTTAGACAACGTAATCTTAACAAAGTTATATTGTTCTTTGTTTAAATTGTTTTATTAAGCACTTAAATCTTTAAATAAATTATTTATTGTTAAATAAAGATTAACAAATTTATTGAACAAACAATACTTAATTTTTCTAAAGATATTGCTAATAATTTTGATAACAACAAAACTAAGTTTGACTTTCTTAAAGATAAAACGTCAAAAAATACTATTAAATTTAGAAATTAATATAGTAATTTATTGTTTAAACTTTTTGAAATTCTTAATAAAAACAAGAAAATTGAAAAAGTATTTATTGTTCTTTATGTTTTGTAGTTTTAACTTAAGATTACAAACAAAATAGATATTATTAAGTCGATCTCTTGTTTGTAAATTAAATTCATAAGAGTAATTACATTTGTTGTTGTTGTTAAAGTTGTAAATTATATAAATAAACTTAATAAATACAATTTTTTTATTTCGAAGAAAAGAAAACTTTTGTTTTAGTTAATGTACAATAGCTTTAAACAAATTGTATTAAGCTAAAGTATTGTTGCGCTTTTATTAAAGATAATATATTGTTTTGTTGCGAATACTTATTGTTAATTTCGTTTAACTTAAATAAGTTTGCAAAAAATTAATTTAAATTTTTAGTTAACAAACAAAATTAAAATTAATTTTTTTATCAATTTAAAATTCGACAATAATAATACTATTTTTATAAAATAGTCGAAATTATTTCTCTATGTTACTTTTAATTGCTTCTTAAAGAAATTAAAACATTTTTTATTAATTTTTGTTAAAATTGTTAAGTTGATTAATTAGAGTGCAACGTCGACTTAATTTATTTTTATCTTCTTTTTTAATATATTTGTTACAAAATTAGACAAAGTTGCTATTTAGCAATTAATATATCAAAAATCGAATTAATATATCTAGCGAATTTATGTTGTTAAACAAATTTAATTTAATTAGTTTATTAATTATAATTTCGTAAAAATTGAATTAAACAAACAACGAAAATTCGAATATATTGTGCTTAAGTAAATTAAAGTGCTTTTTAAGCTCTAAATTGTTTTTAAAGTTATTTTAATTTAATAAAGAATTTACAAAATAGTAATTGTAATAAAAAACAACTTTAACATTTAATTAATCTTTATTTATTGAAAGTTTCTTAAATAATTTGCGATTCTTGTTAGAGTTAAACTTGACTTTGCTCTTAGAAGTTGATTTTTTGTTAATTATATTACAAATATAGATAAAATGCAAATAATATAAATGTTTATAAACAAAAATAGAAGTTTAAGATTAAATAATTTATGCTATTCGCGAGACAAAATTTTCGATATCAAAAATAGATATTGTTTAAAGTATTGTTTTGTTACGTAACAAATTTTTTAGCAAACAAAGACAAAAGTGTTGTTTAAAGACAACAACAAAATTATATTATAATTGTTGTTTTAGTAAATTTACTAATTTTATTCTAGCAAATTTATTGATCTTATTTTAACAAATTTACTAATTTTATTTTAGCAAGTTTATTAGATCGAAGCTAAAACAATTTATCGTCTCTTTATTCTAGTAGATTTATTAATCTTATTTTAGCAAGTTTATTGAGTCGTAGTTAAAACAATTTATTGTCTATTTTTTTTTAGCAAACTTACTAAAGAGTTAACGAAATTAAACATTATTAAGTTATACGTTAATTAAAAGATATTTATTGTCGCAACTTAATTACACTTTGCAAAGCGTCTATTTTAGTAACTCTATATCTAGAATTGCTTTAGTAACTTTGTATCTAAAGTTGCTTTAGTAACTCTATATTTAAAGCATGTTTCGAAGAAAAAAAATTAACAAATATAAATATCTTTAGAATACAATTTGTAGAATTGTATTTAAAAAGATAATTAATATTATATTAAAATTAGAGCTTTAATAACTAGTATATAGTTGATTAACAAAAATACTAGCTATACAAAACTAACTATATATAGAAAATAAATATAAGTACTATAAGTGTCAGGACGCTAGACGTTACTCGTAGTATACTTGAGACTAGAGAGCGAAGACTCAAAGAATAATTGAAGGATAAAGTCTATCTAGTCTAGAATCGTGACAAATATATACTTTTTATAATTTTAAAAAGACTACTATAGCAAATAGTTTCTTATTGTAAATATTATAGTTTTGTTTAACTAGCAAAAGTTTTTTTGAAAAATATATATTAATAACTAAATCTAATATATTGATTTTAATTTTGCTTAACAATTGCAAATTATATATTTTTAATATTTATTTTTTTAAGTATTTTAGTTTAAGATTTTGAAATAATTTCTCTTTTATAAGTTTTTATAACTATAATATATTCTTTTTTGTAAAATTCGTTAATAGTATTGTGTTTACTAAATAGTTTTTTATAAATTTCTTATTGTAGTTTATAAAATTTAGAAAAAATTGTATCTTTTTAATATTTATTAATAATTTTTATTTTTTAATTGCTTGTAACTTTTTAAAATCTATATATATTTTATATTGTTTAATAATAAATTTAAGAAAATTAATTTCTTTTTAATAGAATTTGTATTTTTTTAGCTTAAAATATAAATTTTTTATATTTAAATATTTTAATATTTTAAAAATATAACTAATATATTCTTTTAAAATTTTTAAATAAATTATAATATTATTTAAGTATATTATAACAAATCGATTCAAATATTGTTATAATATATTATTAATTATTTTTTAATATATTGTTAAGACGTTTATAAACTCGAACAATATTATTATATATTTATATAATTTATATTGTATACGAAAAGCTATCTTTTATTTTTTTTTGTTTTTATTCTAATTTAGTTGTACGTTTTTTGTAAATTTAATTTAATAAAGTATTTTACTTCAAATAGTCGATTCTAAAGTTTGCTAATATTAAATAGTAAATATCGATTCTTAATTATAATATTATTTAGCTTTCGATAATTAATATATAGATAAAGAATTTTATTCTTTTTTAATACAAAGAGAATTAAGTATTCTATCTATAATTAAGATTTTTTAATAAAATATATATTTTTTTTTTTTAAGTATTTGCGAAGTATTTCGAGCTTTTTCTCGAATAAAATATATATAGATTCAAATATAAATTGTTTGTTTAATTTAAGTTTAATTTCGTAATTTTATAATTAATATTTAGAAAGAATCTTTGTTGTTGTTTTTTTTAAAATAGATATTTTTAATTGTTGTATATTTGTAATATATACTTTAGCGATTTTTTTGCTATACTAAATAGTTTAAGATTTTTAGAAGATTCGTATTTTTTTTTTTTTTAAATTTTGTAATTTAATTAATTTTTGTTAGTGTTTGTCGAATCGAACTTTATTAGATTGTTTTTTTGCAAAAATATAAACTTGCTATTTGCGATTAATTTTTAATTTAATCTTTTATCTATTATCGAATATTATTAATATATAGATTAGATATAAATTACGTAATTATATTGTACAAATTTAAATACTTATATATTTTAATTAACTTCTAAATTGTATTGCTTTAATTAAGATATTTCTAATACAATATTATAAGTAGCTATTTTTACTATATTAAAGATTAGTTTCTTGTAATATTGCTAAATAGTTATTAATAATAATTTTTTTTCTTTATTTATTTTTTTATTCTTGTTAAGTAATAGATTTTTATCTACAATTACTAGATTGTATATATTAGACTTTTTTTAAATAAAATACTTTTTTCTTTTAACAAGAACTTTAATTATAAAATTATTTGTTATATTAAAATTAATTATTGCAATAAGTTGTTATTTATTAACTTTAATTAATATAATAAAATATTGTATATATACTATTAAGTTTAGTTGTTGCTATTGAGCTAACATATTGCATTTCTTTAATATACTCTTTATTAAAAAATTTAAACTTTTTCTTGTTTTTGTGCTATAATTTCTACTTCGAATATTTGCTTGCATTAAACTTTTTTTCTATATTAAATTAATAATTTCAATTTTCTAGAAAATCAATTGACTTCTTCTTTATTTTTTAGATAAATTTAGCATAAGTTGTTATAGTATTTTGTTTAACTAAGTGTTGTATATTTCTTTGCTTTCTTTATTTTTTTTTGTAATAAATTTATATTACTTAGTTGTTGTTCGATTTTATTAAGAATATCTCTTTTTATAGTAACGTTGCTTTCTAGCGCTTTCTCGTATTTATTTATAATTTAATTTATCTCTCTCTCTTTTAATAGACTAACTAAAGCGTTAAGATAATTTGTAATATTGTCTAGACATTTGTAAATGTTTTTCTAGTTATACTTGTTGTCTAAGTTTGTTGCTAAATAAAAATATAACGTTCTTAATTTTATAGTTTTATTAAGTATTTGATTAACTTCTTGCGTAGATACAAATATCTTATTTAATAATATTTTATCTAGAACTTTCTATAATTGATTTAGATTTTTTATCAAATAGTAGTTGTTGTTCGATTCAATTTTAAGAGTGTTTGTTTTTGTATCAATTTGCTCTCTAATATTGTTCTAACTATTAAGTATTTCTCTTAACATAGTATTGATTTGTTAACAATTTATTAAATTTTATAATCGATAATCTCTTGCAAAGTAACTCAATTTGCTATATAAATAATACGTTTTTTAAAATTTGTTATTTTGCTTTTCTCTAAAATTCTTTTCTTTATATTGTTAAATAAAATTTAATTTTATAAATACAAACTTACAATAGTCTAGATTATTATACTTTTAATTAGAACAAATTTTTTTTTACTAATATTTAATTGCTAGTTTAAAGAAAATTTTTGCTCTTTCTTAAAATTAATTATATCTTTTTTTTATAGCTTTTTTATATAGTTTGTTATTGAAATCGATAGCTACTTTAATAAGATTAAATATATTGTTAAAAGTTTTTTTATTATATATAATTTCGTCTTTTAAATTGTTTTTAAAATCTTGTTAAAATATTGTTATAAATACAATATTGTTTTATTCGATTAAATTAATATATTTTTAAAGTTTAGCAACATAGTTTGTTGCAAAAATTTATTAAGTTAAATACTAAATTACTCTTTTTGCAATTTGTTTTTTGTTAAATATTTTAAAAATTCTTCGAAGCTCTTTTTTAGAATTGTTAAAGTCTATAAATATTGCACAAGAGTTTTTGCTATTATTTTTCAAATATTTTTGTAAATTTAATTTAAGTTAATATTAAACTCTTTTTCTAAAAAATATTAATACAAAAATTGTCTTCTAATTTGCTAGAACAAAATAGAAAATAAAATAGATATTTACTTGTATAAGTTAGTTCTTTAGATCAATACAATCTTTATAGTAGATATTAGACTGATCGCGTCGGATCGGGTTACCGAGTTCGGGTCGAGTATCCGACCCGAATCGGATCGAGTCGGTTCCAAAATTTGAAACCGAAAAATCGATTCGATTCCTAGGATCGAAATCGACAATTCGGGTCGATTCCTAGGATTGAAATCGAAATCCGATCCGAAAAAATCGATCCGAATTGCCAAGACTTTTAATAAATAAATAAATAATTAATAAATAGTATCTATAACATCTATAGATGCAAATTACGCATTAATATTATTTATTTAATATTTAATTAATAAATAGTATCTATAGACTTATATATGCAAATTATGTATTAATATTTATTCTTTAATATTTTAAAATTTAAATAGTATCTATAGATCTATAGATGCGAATTATGCATTAATATTAATTTTTTAATATTTAAAATTTTGAATAATATCTATATACTTATAGATATAGATAATATATTATAGTAATATATTTGTGTTCTCTATAATAAATTAATAATTAAACAATATCTATAGAATTTATTTGAAAAATTTAAAATTTAAATCCAAAAATAGAAATTCTTGGCAAAATAACGTAATTTTCGATTTCTTAACAATTTGATTCAATTCCTAATATTGGAATCGAAAATCGAGTCGGATTGTATCGATTTGTGTCCAAAATATTAGGAATCAACTTGGGTTTCGAGTCGATTCCTAGGGTTGAAATCGACGGGTCGGGTCGGTTCCAAATATTGGAATCGAAACTCGACTCGACAGTTAGTCTAGTAGATATTAAGTTTATTAATTTTAATTTTGTTGTTTTCTATAATTAATAATTAATATAATACTAATAAACTAGTATTTAAGATAGAGATGCATTAATCTAATATAGATATTCTTAAAGTATTTAAAGTATTACGCTAGTACTTTCTACAAAAATATTAAAGTAAATTGTATTTTTGAAGAGATTTGTAAACGTCTTCAAGCAATATAAACAATTACTTAATAACAAAATTTGCAATTATAAACAATTTCTATATTTAATAAATCTTAAAAGAAATTCAATAAATTAGAGTAACAATAAATAAAAATCTATAATAAGTTAAACACAATTTATAAGAGAATTATGTCTAGAAAATCTATATATTAAAAAAATTCTTTTTGTTTATTATATTTGTTGTTAAGTATATCGAGTTTTATTTGTTTTGTTTGTTGTTAAGCAAGTCGAACTTATTTATTAACGTATTAAGTTCGCTTATTAATATATTAAGCAATACTTATTTGTTAAGTTGTTAAACATACAAGTAATTGTGCTATATACTATAGACTTGCTCTATAGAATATATATCGACTATAATAAGCTAAAGTTGTAACATTCGAGTGCAATTCTTAACAATCTAATAACTTAATAACTTAACAACTTAACAACTTAATGCAATACAATACTAAAGATTAATCTAAGTCTTTTATCTATTAATACTTTTTAATGCGCGAGTTTTACTCTTCTAGTGCAATATATAATGTATAGTGCGAATAATATATATCGTAAAGGACTTGAAGACAAGTAATATATATCGCGAAACACTTGAAAAAGTATATTTAAAGCAACAACAATACAACGCTACAATTATATTGCGCACAATTAATACAAAGTGCTCTTCTATACTATAGCTAGCTTCGAGCAAAACAAACAAGCTATTAAATATGTAGTTGTTGCTAAAATATATATTAAAGTTGCAAAAAAATTTAAATTTTTTTGCTTTAATGTTGATACAACTATATAGTATACTCTTGTATTATATATCAATTGTTAATTAACAAAATATATTAAAATCTAGCAACAAATTACAAATATAGCTTAATTAATATAAAATATTGTAATTAAATTATTATTGTACAATAAATATAGAATTGTTAATATTAAAAATATAGTGTAAGTATTTTTTATATATTATTATCAAAGTTAGTGTTAAAATACTAAAAATTAGGAGTTTTGCCCTTAGACCTAATGCAAAAAAAAAATCTACTAAAAGTGACATCTTATCGCATTTAGCACTAGTAAGTGGTATAGTGGCATTGCAAAATAAGCATTAGGTCTAAGCTTCTGAGGCAAACTTTTGGTGGGTCACTTGATGATTTATCTATCAACTTCGAGGGACCACTAATCAGTAAAAGGAATTCACACCTTCTTCAACGGACTAAAAGCCCGCTAATTAGAACGGTATACGACTACAGAAAGGTCCGGCACATCTATGTAGAGTCGTTTGATTGAGTTATTCTGCATCTGAAGCTTGAAATTGGTGCGTTGACCCCTAAGTACAAAATGCATGGGATCCGAGAGGTTGTTGTTTGTCGGCAGCGTGATATACTGCTGCGCAAGGCTTCCGCTCACAAGTACCACAGAAGCTGCAGCCGCTTCTAAAGTGGCTAGGGTAAATCTTGCTATATTGTCATGCAGTCGCTGCTTGATCGGAGATTTTGGTGGCTGAAGAGAGCTTGACGCACCCAGATCTACTGACCAAATCAGCGAATTGGTTGCTGTCAACCCTGTGTGTTGCAGTTTAAATGGTAGGGTGCTAGCTAGCATCTTCGGATGGTCCCGAATGCGATCTGTTCAGGTCCGAGTGTCCGAAAACTATGGCGATCTTGCCAGACAGCGTTCCGATGGGCTCCTCGAAAGAGACGTCTCGCCCGATCATATTTTGAAATTTCTTCTTGCCATCGTCGACCTGCTCAATAAGGTTGAAGCAGCTGTCAGCTTCCTTCGTAACTCCGATATTGTACCAATTGTCAGGTTCGGCCAAAGACGGATAGCGTTGACGCACAGAGGCAGTGAAGGCACTCTGGTAGTCCTTCTCAGATGGTGGGGAGAAGTCCTTCCTTGGAAGATCGGCTTGGTATCTGACCCGAAAGGTTGGCCAGCTTCGGATTCCCTGATCTGCTGAATTCCGGACCGCCTGTCTTGCGTTGAACCTCACCGCATCATGCTGGAGCGCACCTTGATGCAGAGGGTTCAATACGTTCAAATGGATGGAAGAGTGCTGCAGAGTAACGATATCAGCGGCGGAGTATCTCCTCATGAGTTCTTCCGGCAGTGATCGAACTGCAAGAGCCAAGATCATTTCTAGAATGTTGAGCATCAGAGCCTTCTGATGCTTGTCTTGTATCGCGTGATAGGGGTTATCCGACCCTATCTTGAAAAACCGAATGAAATTAGGTTGACGATGGTTACCACCAAGGAAGCAGATATAGTAGTGCCGACTTTCTACACTTCCGCGCTGGATAGCTCGCGCATGGTGTTGAGTCCGGAATGGCAAATCTTCAGATTGGCCAACGTAATATCCACAGTATGTGTCATCTCTTGTATCTGTGAGATAATCAAGATAAACCCCGTATCCCTCAAAAATGGGGTCACATTGACTCTGGTGCTGTCTAATCTCTTCCAGCGTAGCATGGCTGACGCGTTTCCCTTGTAATCCGAAGAGTTCTGGCTCTAAGCATTCCGTGATCGTTCTGTGAATAGCCTCCTTCCCTGCGATATCCAGCCATCTTTTAAACTCCTTCAGGATGGGATCTGTAGTGACCTGAAGCATGCCTGGTAGGTGGCTAGTTATGGCGTTGATATTAGGGAATGCTTCATTTGTTCTGCCGATACTTGATACTCTCGGATTTGGTTCCCCATATCCATCTGAGCCAGAATGCGTGTAGTGGAGGGAGCTTCACTATTCAAGACTGAGGACCGCGCTCGTTTTGTAGGGTTCGATATATAATGAAGAACAGGTGTGTTGAGTCTTCTTTTGCGTTAACCAGATGTTTGGTCTCCGATTTTGTGTCCTTTCTCTTGACAATTCCGGCACCAAAGACGAGTACGACGAGCGCATGTACTGAACATATGTCCCTCGGTCTCGCAGTAGGCGCGTGGAGATGAGGGACAATCGCGTCGCGAACAGCCTTTTCTGCCCCAGCCCTTGCAAAAGAGTCGCTCGGGGTTGAAAGACATCGCACACTTTTGCTAGGTGTCAGGAACTCGACGTGGGTGGTAATCTATAATAGTATAGAGGTTGGTGGTGATCCATGATAGTATAGACATGGATGGTGATCTATGATAGTATTGACCAGCTAGGAGGGTATCCTAGAT